>Ga0315909_10000659_pt1 | contig 46360 bp, 56 predicted proteins | sample LakEriMetagenome_11_FD_203527 | JGI IMG/M metagenome (GOLD analysis project Ga0315909, IMG submission 203527) | Freshwater fungal communities from buoy surface, Lake Erie, Ohio, United States - Buoy 2 MA125 | ecosystem: Environmental > Aquatic > Freshwater > Lake | place: USA: Lake Erie, Ohio... | reverse complement strand
GAGCAGTTGCTAGAAGTAATAGAAAGGAGAATGTATGCAGCTGACAAATAAGAAAAGTTGTGGTCGCAAGACACACAAGGTATCGGTATCGGTATATAACTTCGAGACAGTCGAGCAAGTGGTCGGGTCATCCCTCTTCATGTTTGAGGGTACGACGCAGGAGATTGCTAAACTGGTAGACAAGTTGGGTGCCGATGAATCCAAGTTCGCAAGCGCCCGCATCTGCCGACAGGCATGCTGCCAAGCAGCAGCGGCAGCGACGGGGCTCAAAGATGTAGAGGAGATTTTGTATGAGTAACTACGATGAGGTTAGGTCAGCACTAGAGAAAGCACAGTCACTAGCAGGTGACGCATATGACCTAGCAGATAGTGCTGAGTCATACGCAAACGATGCATCCAGCCATGCAAGTCGTGCATCTGATGCTATCAATGATGCGCTGGAAGAACTGGCAAAGTTCCAGCCATTCGATAGCAATGAGTTGGAACGACTGATGGAAATCCAGTTCGCATTAATTAATGTACTAGAAGTTAATGCACGACGCATTAATAACCTAGTGAATGGCGAAGAGTTCACCTATTCAGAGGTGTTATTCTTGCGTTACCTGCACCCATTGCTCGTCAACCTGACGACACGGGGAACAGATGACATCCTAGTATACAGTGACCGCATCACTGAGTTCGAGAACCAGTACATCACTACGGATGATGTACTTGGCAGCAAGTACGGTAGAGCAATCAAGTATTATGTAGATAAGAAGGAGGCAACTAATGTTCAAGGGTAAGAAGTCTAAGGTTAAGACACTCAAGACTGGTGTTCCAAAGGCGCGTGACCTCAAAGAGTATGAGTCAATCATCTCTATGAAGGTAGACAACCTTGAGCACCTGACAAATGTGTTCGTCAATGCAATCCCAGAGATTGGACGCAAGCTAGCCAAGGCTGGCGGGTATGAGTATGGTAAGAACTCACTCATGTCCACGCTTGCAGTTGCAAGCAGCCTGAACGAGGCAACGGAGAGCATTGCAGTGACTAGGTATCACGAGCAGCGACTAGCATACGCTGACTTCAATGGATATAGTGATGAGCCATGGCAGTCTATCGACAATTGCGGCAATGTAATTCGAGGTGACTTCCAGGATCTATACGAATCTCCACAGTACGAAGTCATCATCCGTGTTGTTGCTCCAGTCAAGGACAAAGAGAAACTCTGCAAGCACGGAGTTAAGTAATACAGAGTGGGGCAGTTCTAGGGACAGGCTGCCCCACTCACCCCCAATAGGAGGCAACATGTGCAAGGAGTATAACGGCTGGTCTAACTACGAAACATGGAACGCTAACCTATGGATTGGCAACGAGGAAGGCGTTGATAACATGGCAGTAGAACGATGCAAGCAAGAGGTTGAGTACTGCATCGACGAGGGACTGCAGCGTTTCCACGCTGAGTACAGGTGCGGTGAAGTACTAAAAGATATCTTCGAGGAGTTGTGGTTCCAAGAGATTCCAGCTGGTCCAGTGGGTGACGCTATCGGTTGTTACCTGTCAATGATTAACTGGCGTGAGATTGGCGATCACTACTACCAAACAGTAATGGAGTTAATCGAGAGCGAGAAAGAGGTAAACAATGACTGACTGGAGAGAGATAGTCAAGCAAGACTATAACGATAGGTACTCATACGAGGTGTACCATGATGACACATATTCTGATACATATGCAGAAGAACACAGAGCATTCCAAATCTGGGCTACGGTGGGGACCAAGCGTTACTTGCCGGTTGATCTAGTCATCAACCCAGATCAGGCTGAGCAAGTGGCAGAGATGCTGGCTGAAACAACGGCATACCTGCCATTGTATTTGCATGCACACTCAGGTGTAAGCGTTAGCACATCGCCATTCAGTGATCCGTTTGACAGTGGTCAATGTGGCTTTGCAGTTATCGTTGACCCAGATGCACACGGTATCTCAGTCGATGCAATGGGGCACGACTGGAACGCAACCATCACTGGGCTAGTCAAGGAGTACGACGCAGTACTCCGTGGTCAAGTGATAGGCTGGGTCATCCGTGAGAAGAAGACATGCAGTAGCTGCAATCATACTAGCGAGGAGGTAGTTGATGGTGTAGGCGGGTATGTAATGATGGACTACAAAGCCATCGATGGTCTCATCAATGGTGAGATTATCCCAAACATTGAGGCAATGATTAAAAGTGAGAAGGAGGCAGAACATGGGCCAGAATCCGTCAGCATCGGAGACGATTAGCATGGACTTCGACAAGTTCCTTCGCTATGTAGACCGCAGGTTCCAAGATATCTGCGGGCTAAGCATCAATGATGTGGAAGACTTTGACTTCCACGATTACTATCCTGGTGAGACAGCGAAAAAGATTGAGTATGCGCAGGCAGTGCAAGATGCAGCACGAGATTGCCTTAGCAATGCAGCGGGTGACGATGTTGCCAGCTACATTAGTCCAGTTGCAGAGTACTAACATGGAAACATGTGGTCGATGCAAGCAGGATAAAGCTATCATCCAGTGGGGTACATCGTTCGGTCCAGTACCTGGTAACTATTGTCCCCTATGCTGGGAGATACTGATGGGTATGTGGGTAATGACCCAGTATGACAGAGAGTTGGCAATCGAGCTAGTCGATGCAACCGTTGATGTAATCAGAAACCAGTACGGATACACTCTTCCATAAACTAATAGCCAAGCAGTGAATAACTGCTTGGCTATTTTTTTGACCCTTACTAGTGGCGTAGGGCGGGCGCGGGCGGACCCTCTCTTGCGACGGGGGTTACCTGCCTAGCTCCTTGATCCGCTCGACAGTGACAACGATGCGGCCATGACCCAGCGGAGCAAGCTTTCTAAACAGACGGGGTGATAGGTCGACGATTCCGAACCCATTCTTGCATGCCCGGCAGAAGTCCCGGACGATGGCGAACACACACTTGCCAGTCTTTACTGCGCACACCTTGATGGTGTACGGCTTGTCGCCCCATCTCCATGTGCCAACAGCTGCGTAGATCTTCTGCTCTCCGCTTAGGTACGGGCTGCATGTACGGAGGAATCCATCAACACATCTACCGCCCGCCCCATACCAGGTGGCGTCGCCCTTCCCGTCTGCGACGGGGTTGCCCATGACGATGGCTAGGGTGATGAGTGCGGCGATCATTGGATCGGTACCTTCTTGGTCTTCTTAGTGACATCGGGCAGCCCCTTGCTATCCGTCTTGAGTGCTGCCCTCAGACCGCTGCGTACCTCATTCAGTGTCTTCTTGATCCCATCCTCTACGCCCTTGTCGTATGCCTTCTGAACTGCCTTCTTGATTGCGTCGAATGCATGAGAGCACATCTCTTCTGCACACTCGCAGTCGTACTCGATGGTTACGCTAGTGAGTATATGATCCATGTCATGCCCCCTTAAATGTGGCCGTCGGTCGGTGGAACAGAAGCTCTGCCCTACCCGTCGGACCATTGCGATGCTTCGCAATCTTACAATGCACTGGCTCAGTGCTCACGTCAAGTGACACATCATTGCTGCGCCACATCATGAGCACCACGTCAGCATCCTGCTCGATTGCTCCGCTGTCTCGAAGGTCGGATAGCTTGGGCTCGTTGTTCTCCCTGTACTCCGACGATCTACTCAGCTGAGACAATGCTACCACAGGGATGTCGAGCTCACGTGCCAGTGCCTTCAGACCTCGGCTGATGTCGGCTACGTCGTACACCCTGTTGCCATCCTTGGTGTGTTTGTCTGGTGCCATCAGTTGCAGGTAGTCAACGATGATCATGTCTAGCCCATGCTCTTGTGCAAGGCGGCGGCACTTGGACCGCATCTCACCTGGGCTGTTGATGGATGAGTCTTCAACACGTAGCCTGCTGTCCCTAATAGACTTGGCTGTCTCCATCACCATGGTCAGCGCACTCAGGTCAAGCAGTCCATGCCTGATGTCATGCAGTGACACGCCAGATAGGGATGACAGCAGTCGGCTGCCGATCTCTTCTCTGCTCATCTCCATGCTGAAGATAGCGACCGACTTGTTGTGGTGTATCGCAGCATTGGCAGCCATCGCAGTAGCGAGAGCTGTCTTGCCTACGCTAGGGCGGGCAGCCACGATGATGAGGTTACCCTTCTGCCACCCACCTACGATGCTGTCGATGGACGCAATGCCGGACGGCACACCGCTCGAGCCGCCTGCCTGCATAACCTGAAGCCTGCTCAGCGTTTCGTCCATAACCTCGCCCATGTCAGAAAAGCGCCCAGAGGCACGGGATTTCCCGATTGACATAATCAGGCGCTCAGCCTCAGACAGCGCCTCCTGAGGGCTCCTGGACCCCCCTGCGAGGCTTCCAATGTTGCCTGCTGCCTGCTGTAGGGCACGGTAGGTGGCATTGGAGATGACGATCTCAAGGTATGACTCATAGTTCACACTGCTAGGGGTCGAGTCAATCAGGTCACAGATGCCAGTGTTGCCACCGACCTCGCTGACCCTGTCGCCCAGCTCATCGGACAGGGTGACCACGTCAATGGCTGCGCCCCTGCGCACCAGTTCCTTGACCGCAGAGTAAATGATCCGACACTCTCGGTCGGCGAAGTCATCCTCTGCTACACGATCAACGACGTTGCGTGCTGCCTCGCCATCAATGATGCATGCCCCTAGTAGCGCCCTCTCTGCTGCTCTACTTTGTGGTGGATTCATGCCACCTCCCACTTAAACTTCAACCCTGGGTAGTAATGATCTTGATGCAAGCATACCCAATACTTCTCACCAAGGTATAGGAACCCGTGCTTCTTATTCGTCGGACATGTCCTCGTCGAATATGCGAGCTTCGACTTGGTATTTGAACGGGTCTTCCGCTTGGTCCCAAGCCCGCTCAGGATCTGAGATGCTGATCGGCGTCCCACACGTCACCTCCAATATGCTACCTGATGTCCCCTCATCTGAGGTTACTGACCCCATCATATCACATGCCTCGCATGTTAGGAAGCTGCTCACCTTATTGTCGATGTGTACCTTAGGCCGGTGCCCCAGTGAGTGTGCCTTCTGGATGGACTCAATCTCCATCTCGCCCATCCTGCTTTGAATCCTGGTGGTGTATGCCTTCTTCCCTAGGGAATCGAAGTACATATCCTTGTAGTGCCTACCGATCTTCAGCTTTGCGATCATGTCGCTGCCCCTCCATCTGCTCAAGTGACAATGGTTTGTTTGGTTCTGGGAAACCAGTCAGCTGATAGTAGTCAATGCCCAGCTCTTTACAGTATGACCTGAGTGATACGCCCTTACGCTGAGCGTCCTCAATGAATAGACGAAGGACCTCCCTCTCAGCCTTGTGCTTCATAGCTCTCCATCGGGTTAGGGCATACCCTTGCTACCGACTTGTAGGATTTCCACGCATCGTAGATTGCAATGGCTGCCTTGTACTTCGGGAGGAAGTGGTTTGCCATTCGTACGAATAGCTCTGCCCACTCCTCGTTGTGCTGCCCTTCGACTGCGACGTGGGCAACTTCATGGATGATTGTGTCTTCGTCGGTTGGCGTCGTGCACAGAGTAATCTTTCCTCGGTACTCTTCTCCGAGCGGGCACGAACCCCGCCTAGGATCTTCGTGCCAGTGTACGTGTACCTCTTTGACATATACCCCCGCATACTTTGCGTACTCCTGAATCCTAGGCATCACTCCCTTCCACACCTTGACATAGAATCGTGGTGTGTTCTTAGGGAAGGTCAGCTTAGTATTTCCCCTTACGCGTTTGCTCTTTGCGCCACTCATTTGCTACCTCCCTAACTTTTACCAATGCCTGCTCTTCGTTGAGTACCTCTTCGCCTGATGCTATCACCGTCTGAGACTTAGGGTCTGCATAGTAGAAGGCCCTAGCTTTCCAGCCCTGCTCGGTGTAGATCAGCATGACTTCAGCCCGTAGCTTTGACCCCCTAGAAAGCTTGGTGGTCACAAAGCTAGGCAACACTAGACGACCTCTTCTTCTTCCACGTAGGTGAAGGAACCGTCGTCATGGTCAGCCTCGATGGTGTCATCGATAGGCTCCCACCCTTCAGCCTCCAACTCCTCTGGAGTGCGCGATACCTTGCTCCACTCGCCCTCGCCCAGGGCAATGGTAATCATTGCGTAGTTTGCGATGTCCATCAGTGCGTCCCTTACCCCTTCTGTGAACCATTCGTAGTTCACGTCTGCCCTGCCACTTACGATCTCGCCATTCATCTCGTTCATGACACGCGAGCACTTGTCAAATGCTAGCCTTGACATGACGCCGTATGGTCCGAGTGCTTCGATGTTCCCCGGTCCGTACCCTGCCTGCCGCTCTACCATGATCTCATGTGCCTCGGCATACAGAGAGCGGAAGTAATCAGAGAACTCCCTAGGTACTGCTCTTGTCCCCATTGTAGACCTCCTCTAACTCTTGCGCCACCTCTTCGGTGACGATCCTACTGTTGACCATGAACTGCAACTGGCAGTCCTGGCATTGATAGATTCGCAGAACATTACCTTCGGAGACTGGCTTAGGCCCCCTCCTGTCTGGCCGAATGTTCGGCTTCCCACATCGTGGGCAGTCCAGTCCGATGGTCATTTCCGCTTATCCATCAATGTAAACGCCAGGATACCACATCCAACTGCGAGGAGTGGGTTGAGTGACGCACCCAGCACGACGAGCCCGACCCCCCACGCTGGTAGAGCCGTATCCCGTAGTCGTGGGTGTTGTGCAACAGAGCTGATAGCAGCAGCCGCACGTACCCTAAAACCCTGTCCCTCATTGGACTCCCTCTCTTCAGGCGTCGTCGCCATCAGAGACCTCGACGATCTTTAGTGCTACCCCTGCGGCTAGCGCTACGACCTGATCCACTGGAACGTTGACCTTCGGATCGGACTCCTCGGTCTTGAAACTTGCGTACTCGTTTAGGAAACTTGCGAGCACTACGTTGAACGTCCGTGCCCACTGAGCTGTGGTCAGAGCTACCCCCCGACCCTTCTTCACTGGCTTCGATACTGCCATATGCTTTCTCCTTAACTACGAGCCAATCACGCTCGTCGATGATCACCACAACTCGGCGTGGTGTACCCGGCCCTGGTGCATCCCCGATAACCAGATAGGCAATCTGATCAGCGTTGACCTTCATCGCCTTGAGCCAGCGCCAAAACTTCTCGCTGAACATCTTGCCGACCTTGGTCTGGATCTTGAACTGATCTTCGACAGTCACATCATCTGGACCGCCGAACATCCCAGTGCGTTTGCCTCCGTGCTTCTTTGCTGTCTCCCTCTCGAAGGCGTTACCCCTCGACCGATTCCTCCTGCCCATCGTCGACCTGTCCGTCATGTTCCTCCTCTCCCAAGTCCATCACAATCACTGGCATGCCTGGACCTTCCCACTTCTTGATGAGGTCGTTGAACCTCTCCTGTGCTGCACCGTATGCAGCTTCGTAATCAGATCCCTTGACCTCACCTGTGTGTGCTCCGATAAAGTTGAGAGCCTCGTGCACCATGACATTCATGATGATCGACTGGCTGTAGATGGCTACCGTCCTGACAACACCAGAGTCGGTGAGCTGCCTGCCGATGCCCACGATTGCGTAATCGTAGTCATCAAGCAGGACTGGCTCTTCGTTCTCTGGTCGAACCTCAACCTCGACCACGCAGTGGTCCCCAGATTAGAGGGCTCGCCTCGTTGACGAGCAGGATGTAGCCCTTCTTGTTTCCTTCCTTGTCAGCCTGCTCACTGAGAGAGCCGATGACATGGATGTGCTGACGAGGATCATTGCCGTCTCGGTTTACCACCGAGTCGTAGATCTTCTGCACGTGCGCAGCCTGCTGCTCGTCCATGACGTACAGCGTGACACGCTCGTAGCGCTCAGGTGCTGCACCAGTGCGGCTCTCCTTAGGAGCGCCAGCCCAGTAGTCGTAAGCGAACGACTGCATCTGACCAAAGAACTTCCAGACATCCTTGCCTGCCTTGGTCTTCTCCTTTACTGGGCTCACCTTGTCAGTGAGCCATAGATCAACCCGATCGATTGCCATTAGAACGGCACCCCTTCCCATTCGCCTGTAGCCTTCTTAGACGCAGGCTTCTTGTCGGCAACTGGCTTCACCATGTCACCGAAGATTTCTTTGGCAGCAGATGCTACCGCACTGTCGTTCTCTGGATCATCACCTGTCGGGATGAGGAACGCAGTGAGGAGTGCGTACTTCAACGCCCCCGTAGCTGCCTTATAGGGAGCCTTGTCGCCGGAGTCAGCACCTGATCCGACCGACTCGAAGTCAATCGTCTCGCCGCTGTCACCGTCAATGAAGCGCCACGTGTACTTGAGAGTGAGCAGCGATTGCTTCTCACTCGGTGTGCGTCCAGTCTCAACAACCTGCACCCCAACAGGGACGAGGATGATGTTCTTGTCCGCAAGCTTCTCACGGATAGCATCCGCAACCTGCGAAGCCATCACGTACTTGTACCCCTGGGCGGAGTTAGTGCCGCCCTTCTGGATGTAGCCGACCTCTTTCATGATCTCGGCTAGCTTGGCTGCGAGTTTCTTCTCGGCCATGTTACCCCCTACACTTGGTGCGGAATTCACAGTACCCGCACGGAAACTTCCACTCTCCAGTTTTCTTGGAGAGATACTTCTCAGCAGGCAGCGCCCACGGAATCTGGTCCTTGAACCTAGTGTTCAAGATCTCCAAGATCCTGAGTGCCCTGTCCCGCCATGAGGAGTCTACCATATATTCGGCTGTCTCAAGATCGTCAGCGCGAATATAAACAAGCCTGGCACCGTGCTGCTGGCCACGCATTCGGCTGATTGCCTCTGCGTATATGGCGGCTTGCACCTGATGCTCAGGCTTGGGGAGATACTTCCAGGCATACGCCTTGACGGACTTGTACTCCCACACCTCCCGAGTATCGTCCACCCATTGGACGACTGCGTCGCAGTTGCCTGCGAAGTTGAGCTCGGGAATCTCTACTGGGACTTCATCCTCGTACGACTTCAGGAACTCAGAGTTCCTTAGCCGTGCGTTGAGTGCGTCCCCGATGATGTGACCACGCTCGAAGATACGAAGCACCTCATCCCCACGTGGGTCAGATGGTTCCTCTCCGTGTGCGTAGTACCACTGCTGTCGCATGCAGCCGCCCAATAGCGACCCACGCCACATAGCTGTTGATGGCCTGTGCTCCCTGCCTTTGACCAGTTCGTGATCAAGCAGTGCCCCTACAAGCTTATCTGTCATAGCCCCTCTTGCCCCATCTAATAGTCCCCCGAGGAGGAGGGGCGCCCTCCTCGGGGAGAAGTGCCCGATTACTCGGGCTTCAGTACCAGTATAGCATCAACGATGCTCTTCCAGTTGTCGTCGAACCTAATCGCCTTATCGTCGATGTAGGCTACGGCAGCTGGCTTGCCCTGGCCCTGGAAGATCTCGTCATACGGAACCCCCCAGGCATCCAGTCTACCACGCATTTGTCCTAGCCGCTCTTCCCAGTCAGGGAACTTGTCCCATCCCCGAGAGGAGTGGATGATGATACGGTATCCGTTGTAGCGCAGCCTCTTCAGTTGCTCCACCACACCGTTTGCCGGAACCCACGTACCGAACACATGCACAGCGATAGTGTCGTCGTAGTCGACGCACACCGTCCGTGCGATGCGGCGATCCATGTCTTCGCTCATCGGTGAATGCTGTTGATCAGTGGCTTCATCTTGGCGAACACGTCACGCAGTACAAGGACGTCAGCCTCGCAGTGCTCGACGATGGTGCGGAACGCCTGCTTACCTTCCTTGGTGTGTCGGCGCTCTGCCTCCTGCCACAGCCGCACGTCAAGCGGCGTCTTGCTGTTGTTTGTTCGGAAGTACTTCGAGATGTTCTCAAGGCTGCGTCGCCCTGCCTTCATGTGACGGCCAGTCGCATACCACATCAGGTCGATGTGCATCTGCGTACCGATCGGTCGACCACCGCCAGTCTCAAGGAGACGAGCGTTGATGATTGGAAGGTCAAACATCTTGGAGTTCCACCCCACGAGGATGTCGTACTGCGACAGCTCGTCGGCGATTGCCTTCACCAACTTGGTGTCGTCCATCCATGTCTTTCCCCTGTGCGTCTCGAGCGACAGCGTCTTCACGTTGCCGAACTCATCTGCTACGCTCATGCAGAAGATCGTAGTCCATGAAGAGTACGTCGTCTCCAGGTCGTAGAACGCAATGCGGAAGCCAGTGTAGTCACCCTTAGGGGTAGACTCAATGCTTCGTGTCTGCTCCTGAATCTCAGGAAGCAGCGAGCCGTAACGCTTGTGCAGCTTCTGAGCTTGGTCCTTGCTGATCTCCAATTGCTCGGCGATCTCTGAGAAGGACAGGCCCTTTTCTTTAAGGGCAGCAATCCGCTCGATAGCTCCGTCGTTTGCCATATCGTTCTCCCACTATACGTGGTGCCACCCGTATGGCATGGCCACCACCCCTACCTTACAGGGTTATCCACACCCTGTCAAGGTTAATCACACTTTGAGCGAGCCTACCCTGTTGATGGATGGCTCGAGAACGTTTGTCGTCACGGCGCTCGCTCCACCACCTAGGCTTTGGCCTGAGTTCTTCCCTGCCGAGAAGAACTTTCCGCTCAAGAGTTGGAACTGGACGTCCTCTGATCCGTCTGGTGCGTACTTGTATACGATGCCCGAGACGACGAAGACTGTCGAGATGATGTTTGGATATGGGTTCTTGTCTGGTTCGTACGGAGCTACGCCGTCTCGTCGGACAGTGATCTTGATGGCGTCTCCTAGGAAGATGTCCTTGAATGGATTTAGTACATCCCTCTCCAGCTGTACGGTGAGGGCAGACGCAACCACTAGGTCACGCCTCTGCTCTAATGTCTTCTTTGCCTCAAGGTCTGCTTCTGTAGAGTCGATGAACCCACCCTGAGCCATGAGCATTGGTGCGAAGCCATAGTCCTTCTGAGAGGTAACGTCGTTCGACTTGGACCCAGTGAGCCGTACGCCAGTCATGTTGGTGTATGTACCAGTCAGGAATGGGGACGAGGCAATGACTTGGATGTCGTTCCTCAGAACCCTTCCGTCGTACACGTACCTGAACTGGTCTATCTCTCCCGGATAGTTCAGCTCCACCAGGCTGTCTAGGCCAGCGTCGTTAGCACCCATGGCTGGGTGGACGAACAGCTTAGACCCGTCAGCGGGTGTCCCGTCTGCTCGCCTGACGCCGACGAAGTTGAACACCGTCCTGTCTGGAAGGCTAACTCCGTCAATAGACACGACTTCATTCACGTTCATCTGCTTCTCGCACATGTTCCTTAGGAAGGAAGTGAGCTGCTCGCCAGATGTGAAGTACCTTAGTGTGTTGGATGGCCACGTTGCGCCAGGCTCTACGTTCTCGATGGTCGCCCAGTTCAACCTACCAACCGTGACTCCGTCTACGTTAGGGATGTTGAATGCTCCGTTTGCATCCGTCACAAACCTAGAGAATATGCTCTGAAGTGTCTCATTACGCAGGGCCATTGGCGATGCGGACTGGATAGCGGTCGCCGAGCTTGCGCTTACAATCTCTGTAGCTGGTTTTGGAGGACTGGTAGTTGGGCTTGCATTGTTCAATGTCACAACAGCATAAGCGCTAAATTCATACGCTTGCCCATCTGCAGCAAGGATTGGAATCTTGTACTGTGGGGTTGACGGCATGTCCCTATAGCTGAGACCAGCTACGTTTGCAGTCCACACGTCAGTACCGCTAATTGCGGGTGCGCTGTTGGATGATTTATCTATATCTGCAGTAATTGATCCGCTCTTGTAAACCTCAAAGTGAAATGGAATTTCTAGAGAGTATGCGTCGTGCCCTCCGGTAGCCGCCCCCCAGGCTGGTGACCATGCTTTTGCGGCAAACGCGGCACCGCCAGGCGACGCCTCGATTACTACGTCAATTGACACTGGTCGTGCCTTACTAAGATTTGATGTGCTATCAAGAGGAACTGGAACATTGTTGACGTAATCGTAAAACTGTGTTGCAGAAACTCCAGATGTGTCGGATACTTTTTCGTACTGAACATATCCTTTGAGTATATACTTCTGATTTACCTCGTCGAACGTACAGTCAATCCTATTTACAGACAGTTCAAGTTCTGCTGTGCTGTAACCAGCCGCAACACTTCTTGATTTGCTTGTAATGTACACAGCGTTTGGTGTTCTAGGTAGTGATGTTGTACCAGTTCCGCTGTCGTTGCTTGCTGAGTTTGCAGTGATGTCTCCCAATGGAGAGTTACATCTTGACTTATCAAGGTATGATTTTGCATCTTGCAGAGATGCGAAGACTCCTTCAGAGTCTAGGTTTCCGTTTGAAGATGTGGTGTCTTTCTCCCACTCAATGTACAGTTGCGGCCTTCTAGATTCTATGTTTGCTGCTGTTGAGTAGAATACTGCACCATATCCCCTAGTGTTTTCAGTTCCAACCCAGTTATCGCTAGAGCTTGTAGAACTTGATGCGTCACCTTTTCCTGTAGATAGCCTGAACCCATGGTTATTTGTACCAGATTTCCAACTCTGAACAGTACTTGTAACATCAATCTCATATAGCTTTTCATTTGCTGGTCTGGTAGATCCGCTAATTGCAAGTTGATGGTATGTTACGGATCCAGATTGCCATAAGTCTGCGGAGTTTGGCGATACATCGTTCCATTGCCCCTCGCTACCAGCTGTGGTGTTTGCCCATATATCAGTTGCCTGCCTTGATACAAACAAAGTTCTATTTCCAGACCTCCAGCTAAGGTGGAAGTTGTCTGCTGCTGTCGTTATGTCTGTTGCGTAATACAGTCTAAGAACTGCTTTTTTAATTCTAGTTGCCGAAGTGAAAGCTGACCAGCTTGACAGATCGAACTTGATCGCTCCCCTTGACTTAATGTAAGCACTAGTAGATCCACCAGCCAAAATAAGATTCCAGTTTCCAACAGGTATATGCTTCTCCGTGTCGTTTGAGTTCCAGTCATCACTAAGCGTAACCTGGTTCGTCCCGCCAGTACTTGTCCTGATTGCGCTTGCAGATCTGGTTGCAATAAGAGTAGCATTCCCACTCTCTACGATAGGCTTTGTGTTGCCAGCTGGGTAGGACAGAGGACTAGTGGAGCTTTGCAGCGCTCCAAGCACCGGGGTGTAGTGCATGTCCATCAGGGCCATGTAGTCCGACCCGTTGTACACGATCTCGTCGTTGGTTACGTCTGCTGACATCAGCAAGCCGGCCCCGACTAGGTCATAGCTGTCCGTGTCGTGGTTGAAGCGCTCGATCTTGTAGTGCCTAAGAAGGGGTACGCACTCCTTGTTGGCAGGGTGATTGATAGGCAGCGTCCAGTAGGCACCGCCTGAGTCGTTCGCCAACACGGCTGACCCGATGTGTTTTGCGTCGTAGATGACGTAGACTTCCTCGCCCACCCCACGATTGGAGGCAAGCCTGAAGATACGAACCCGAGTGTGGCTTACCCCTCCTCTGCTCAAAGCCAGGACTCCCTGAACTGCACCCTCGTACTAGTTGGGTCAGATGCGCCACCGATTGCTGCGGCGATGTTAGAGTACAGCACTGAGGTTACTCCGACCAGCGTTGTCTCACCAGGGTAGACCATGAAGTCTCCCACTGTTTCTTGGTGCAAGATGCGAACCCTGCCTACTGTGTCCAGCCTGTCAAGGTCAATCTTCCAGTGCCCTCGCCCAACGATCAGGGCAACAACGTTTGTCTTACCTCCTGAGTACCAGGTCACGGTGATCTTAGTGTCGCTCTGGTATCCAGATCCGCTGATGGTTGCGTATGACGGCATGGACCCACGGTGTACCTGACCGATGTCTCGAATGTTGTAGTGGTACTTCCTTGGGTCTGGGATCATGAGGTTGGCAGTCACTCGCTGCGCGTACCCGTTAGCTTCTAGTCCGGTAGACATGGACCGAGTCACACCGTACTGCACTAGCGTGGTTGGCCTTACGTTGATCTCCATGTCAATACCTGATGGGTAGCTTTCGAACCCAATGCGGGTAGGCTGGTAGAACCTGAACGGCCTTACCCCGTAGTCGCTCTCAAAGGCAATGGCGTTAGGAGCGAGGGCCTTGGACAGCTTGTCCATCTGATCCCAGAAGTCGCCAAGGGTTTCTCCGTACACGCCAAGGTTGATCTGCATGGTGCGGGCGCTTAGGTACGGCTCGGTGTAGTCAAGACCATCTCGGAGTGCACGCTTGTCCACGTACCCCTCGATGTTTGCTGTGTTGTAGTTGACCTGCTCAAGCTTGAACCCAGTCACTGTTCTTGGTCCACCCCTTACGTCAGCCAGCTCATTGATGTTTATGCTCTCAAGCTTTACGGCAATGCCTGCCGTGACAGCAGTAGACGCCTCGCTGATTCCTGTGCTGTTGTAGGTGAAGGTCGTGCTGCTTGGGATAGATATTACTGTATGTCGACCGTCGTAACCGACGTTTCCTCCGACATCCTCAGTGCCAGTAGAGACAGAGTCAACCTGAACCAGGTCGCCAACCGCCAGCCCGTGAGCTGTCGAGGTCGTAAGCTTCACACGGTTGAGTGGCAGGGTGCCGTCTGTTGCTGGACCCCTGGTGCGGAACGTGACCTTGCTTACCCTATCAGAGATAAAGAGTCGTACTGGCTTGGTAAAATCCATCAGCCCACCTTCTTGATCTTGCGGAGCCTTCCGATGAGTCGGTCAAATCTCTGGCGAGATACCGCATACATCTGGTTGATTGCTGGGACTGTGATGTCCGTGTTGCCTGGGTTTAGCTGCCACTGCTGGAAGATCGAGCGGTCAGTCACCATGCGGAACATGCACTCAGCCTGGACGAAGTATCGTACCGCCTGCTCTGAGTCAGCGTCAAGCGTGTCGACAGTCCAGTTGCCGTAGCCAAGTAGGCGCAGGTGAGATGTCTGTGAGTTGAATCGTCCTGGCTGTAGGTAGACCTGCCCAGCCTGGATCTCCCAGCCACCGTACGGGCCATCGCCCATGGATGGGTGGACAATGTCGACTACCTCATACCACTGGGTGGTAGGGTTCGTCTTGACTACGTTCTTCAGGCAGTCGATTCGGTAGATGGTATCCCATCCAGAGGGCAGCGCAATGCTGGCTGCGTGGTAGCTGGACTTGATATCTGGTAGTGCAACCACTGACATCAACTCTTTAGGGTATGCACGCGATACCTCTGCCAAGGCTAGCTCGACAAGGTCTGTGAGTTCCTGCTGAGAGAATGCGCGGTCGTACCCGTCGGACGTACCAGTGTCTCTGGTGTCTCGTCGGATCTTCGTGAGTAGAACGTCAATAGCTGCCATATGTCTCCTTAGCCCCATACCCCAGGGCCGAAGCCCTGGGGATGGGAAGCTCTATTACAGAGCGGTTGCGCGGGTCTCGAGGCGCAGGTATCGTACCTGGCCGAGGGACGTCTGAGCAACCTTGTTCTGGACAAGACCAGCAAGGCTTGAAGCCGAGGTCGTGCCAGAGTTTGCGACCGTAACGGTGAGGGTCGTGCTTGAAGGAACGGAGGCAACCGTGAGGAAGCCAACCGAGCCGTAGTTCACGAGAGCATCAACGTCGTCGAAGCGAACGGTCTCACCAGCGAACAGGCCGTGAGGGCCAGACGTGGTGATCGTTGCCGTGGTCGTTGAGCGTGAGAACGTGGTCACAACTGCGACCTTGTCCTTGCCGCTGTACTCGCTGAGTGCAGCCTCGCCCATGATCATAGCGCCGAAGCGGAGCTTGTAACCAATGAGTGCGCGCTGGCTGAGCGGGTCGGTGTGGTCGCCGCCTGGTGCGACGAAGTACGTCTGCATCGTCTGTGAGTCGCCGACGACGAAGCCGTCAGGACCAAAGAAGAGTGCGGAGTAAATCGTCTGACCATCCTGGGTCCACGTCTTGGCGCCGTTGGCGACAAGGAAGCGGACGCCAGAGTAGGCGCCGATCTCACCGTTGAGCATATCGAGCGGCTGGGTGTACTTCGTGGCCTCGAGGAAGCCGTGTCCCGAAGTATCCGTCAGCAGGTCGTATTGCTGATTCGGGTGAATGATGCAGCGGTAGAACCCATCCGGGAAGGCTGGGACGTTTGCTGCCTTGAGTCGAGCAACTGCCTTCTTAACCTCAAGCCCATTGAGCTTGAAGTCCTGGCGGGCTGCACCCTCAGCAATGTTCGACACCGTGGCGGCTGCGAGACCAGCTCGGGTCGTGATGCTTGAGGAGGTCGACTGTGCCTGAGCGTAGTAAACGCGGGCGGTGCCTGCGTTCATCACGTCACGAACGATCTCATCCATCGACTTGGCTGCGGCGTACGAGATGCGCTCAGCAGCGATGCTGACCAAATCGTGCGGCGAGTCAAGCTGAACGATGTCGCTCAGGCTCGTGTATGCACCGTACTGCTTGACCGAGAAGTATTCCGTCGTAACGGAAAGGTTCACGGTTGGATCTGGCGTAACGCCTTCCTTCAGCTCGGTGAGACTGTGTGAGATATCTGGGTAGCGGACGTAACGAATACGATCCGTTCCCTTGACGAACGTGCCCTGGACGTAATTCCCTGGGAACACGTGCACCATGCGGTCTCGGAGTTCCGTCGCAATCTGCTGGGAAACAAGTTCTTGAACGAGCTTCTGGTAGGCGTTAGCCTCCGTCCCGTTGAACGTCCCAATCTGATTGAGAGCTGGACCCGAAAGCGAATTAATGGTAGCCATTTAGGCTCTCCTTCTTAGCTTTCGAGCCACGGATTCCCAAGGGCCTTGAGGGCATCCTTGATCTTATCCGGGCTCATCTTTCCTTCTTTTTGGACTGAGCGCTTCGGGCTATTTGCATCCCGAGGCGCTTGCGAGGCATCTGCCTCTGTGTACTGCTTCATGAGCGACTCGAACTGTGCGGCTCGCTGCTCCTCGTCTAGAGCACGGGTCTGCTCAGAGAACTCAAAGTACTTCGGATACTGTGACCGAAGCTTCTCCTGCTCTGCCGTCTTACGTGCATCCTCGAGCTGACGCTCGAGTTCCTTGGCGCGGCGTTCCACTCGTTCGAACTCAGAAAGCGAGGCCTCTTCCTGTGCGGCCTTCCACTTTGCGAGCTCCTCGTACTTGGACTGGAACTCTTCAGCCGACTTCTTAGCCGCTGTAAGAGCTTGATCCTTTCCTGCAAGACGACGCTTCCAAGTGGCGATGTCTTCCTGCTGGTCAGTGGCCTGGGTATCGACGACTGGCGTCTCAACCGATGGCGACTGAGTCTGCGGGATTTCCGCGACTTGCTGCTCTGCCATTGCTTGGCTCTCCTTTACTACCTAAGCTGGAACTTCCAGCTTATCTAAGCGTTGTGATGTCCTGCCTGATCTGGTCATCTTCCTGACCAATCATGCCTGTCAGTTCTTGGAGTGACCGCACCATCATGCGGCCCGCTCCGATTGCGCCAGTATCAACCAGCGGCTTCCCGACCTCAGATACGAACTGGTCAGCTGTGAGCTGGTCGTACCCTTGACGCGAGATTGTAGACATACCTCGTCGTACCCAGCCAGGCAGGCCGACGGTGATATCCTCTGGCGTACCAGGGATAAGTTGTGTAAGGAAGAAGAGATAGTCTGGTCGTTCCGTTCCCCTCTCTTCAAAGTCTGGGAGGAACCCGTTCTGTCCGAGGTACTCCATGAACTTGCTATACGCCTGGTACCCAGCGCCTGGTGCCACAGCACCGAATGGCTTCCAGAACATGAAGCGGAAGGTCTCCGGCAGTACCTTGCCGAACATGTAGGACAGAGGGTAAAGGCCTAGGAACTGGTGGTTCATCGTTCGCTCGAGCCACCCACGATCAGGGTTGAAGTAGTTGATCCTATCCATGGCACGTGCCGTCTCTTGGTATCGGAACTTGGCAGACTGGAATGCTAGCTCCTCACCTCCGTGATCCTGGAGCAGCCTGATGGCTGAGTCGTGCAGGGTATTGGCAACTCGGTTGGTCATCACCTCAAGGGTGGTGCCCTCCCTGCTTAGAACGTTCTTGACGATGGAGTCGATCCTTGCAATCTTACCAGCCTCATCCAGTCCTCGGAACGCTTCTGATCCAGCTGCGGTTCGGTCAAAGATCTCACCGATGATAGCTCCTAGTGAGTTGAACTTTGCGCCATACTTCTGACCATTCGCAAGGGCAGCGATGACTGCCTCGAAGTTAGGTCCCTTGCCTGGGGTACCGGTAAGCTCAAAGAGCCTGCGGAGAATAAGCTGATTGGTGGTGGACAGGTTGGCTTGAGTACCAAGACCTTGGACTGTCTCATCAACTAGGTTGTCGATAGACTCCTTCAGTTTCTTGTAGCTCTTGAGTCCCCTGACCTGATCGATAGGAGTCCTAGTTGCGTCGTACTTTACGTCACGAGCCGCTAGCTCTACGTCGTCTGTGAGTTGACGCAGGCGGTTGACGTCGTATCCACCAAGTCGTGCCTCATCTACTACGCGGATCTTCAGCATCCTTACCAAGTCTGCTGGCCTGTGCCTGAGGAGGAACACGAGCGAGTCGTCATCGTCAAGGTACTGTCCGAATGCCCTTGCTTCTTCTCGGGCCTTGATGAGTGCTCTCTCCGATGGGTTGACTGCAAAGCCCCAGTTGGTAGGACGGACAAAGTCAAAGACCTCATCCCCCCATCCCAGGTCTTGTGCCCTGCGGTTTCGTGATAGCCAACCAGCAAACATGTCTAGTTCATTCATTCCGAACTCATCTGCCAGCGCACCGAACTCGTGTGGTCGTGTCCGTGCAGTGTCGTCTGCCCATCGCTTAGCGTACTCCGCAATGGCCATGAGGTCTCGCTGGGCTTCCTTGTACGAGGCTACCGTCTCAACAGGGCTCGTGTCCCCAGTCTTCCGCCTATACAGACGCTTGACCATACCAAGAACTCCAGCCTCTTCTAGTCCCTGAGTAACTACGGTTGGGGCTCCGCCTCGAAGGGCGACCGCCGTGCCGAACGCTGCCTCGTGCATGTTCTTTGATACCGCAGATCCGCGCTCTCCTAGGACTGACCGAACATCCTGTGGCTCTAGCCCCTGCTTGCGAAGCGAGCTAAGTACCTCTTCGGTTCGGATACCTCGCATCTCCTTGAAGAAGGGAGACTCGATAATTTCTTGCAGCCAGAAGAACGGGTTGGCAGCGTACTTAAGTGTAGGGTAGTAGCTCTCTGTCATCTTGGCAATGAACTTGTTCATGCCTAGACCAGGGATTCCGTTTGCCTTGATCTGACCAGTTACCCACTGGCTGGCACCAGATGTCTGCAGCTCTCCGGCGTAGGCTTTGAGTACTGCGTTGTCGATGTCTAGGCGAGGAAGGCCAGCCCTAATGGACTCGCGCAGCCTGCCGTCAAGACCGTCAACAACGCCGCGCTGTCGCAGGACATCGTCAAGAGCATTGTAGATCTCGGACTTGTTTCCGAACGGAGTCACAAGACCGCGAACGCCAACGCGCTGGGATGCTGCCCGCTCGTTGATTGCGTTGTCGAATGCCACGATCTCATCCTTGGAAAGGTATGCACCTAGTGACGTGAGCATGCGCTGACGTGCAGAAGAGATGATCTGGCTCTGCATAACTGGGGAGAACATCTTCCTCAGGTTGTGACCGAAGAAGCCGCTTGTCCGCCTGCCGTCAACCATTGGGATGCCGTCAACGAAGTCAGACGTCAGGTCTACGTACGGCTCACGCTTCTGCAAGACCTGGTCAACTAGTGTGCCATTTGCGTTCCTAACTCCAACCTTGACTGGTACCTGCATCATGTTGTCTGCAGGAGCGATGCCAAGGCGGTATCCGTTCTGGTACGACGCCTTAATGATCTCGTCAATCTCGTCTGCCGACCCGCCGATTGATTCCCAGAACCTCCTCAGGGTCTCAACCTCCTCTCCCTTCATCACGGAGAACATGGCGTCGTTGCGCTTTGCGCTGTCAAGCATGGCGTAAACTTCTTCTGGGTCAACCATACCGCGTGATAGTGCCGAGGTGTTGTTCACATCTGAGAACTGCTTCTGTGCTATTCTTGCCCACGCACGCTTCCTAAGGATTGTCTCCTTGCCAGCGTTGATGATTTGTGTAGCCTGAGATTCAGAGAACCCAGCCGCTACCAGCATGCTTGGTGTGGCTTCAGCCTGGTCTAGGATGGAGTACCCCTCAAGGAACTTCTCCACCTCTGTGTCAAGAAGGTTGTCGTTACGCAGAAGGGTAAGCCTGGTTACGCCAGTATCCTTCATCTTGCCAAGTGTCACGATCTGCTCATCTGTCAGCTGGCGACCAGCAAGGCGAGAGACTTCCTTCCGGATGGCAACCTTGCGAGATTCGGTAGCAGCCTCAAACAAAGCGGCAGTAACCGCAATGCGTCGGATGTTGCCAACTCGATTAAGGGTGAACCCGAACCGAACATGCTGTGCCCACGCGATCCTAGTCGCCAACTCACGCTGAAGGTTTGGCTTGGCGATGACTCGGCCAGCTTCGTCAAAGTACTTACCGCCTACGATTCGTCGTGCTCCGCCCTCGCCTACAATCCTAGCCCCGCCTAGCCACTCGGCTGCGAAGTCTGCGATCTGTGCGTCTGTTGCAGATGCCGTCTTGCCGACGTTGCTTAGTGTCTCGCTGCCTGCGCGAGCAAGCTCGTTGGCAAGGTTTGTGATTGGCTCAACAAGCTGCTCGGACACAAGGGTCGTACCCTCGCTGCCGAAGCCGCCTGACCCTACGAATCCAGCCTCTCTCGTGACCGTGTCCTGAAGAAGCTCTGTGGCATTGCGGGCCAGTCCCTCTGAGTGGTCGTTGGCAAACTGTCGTGCAGTGTCTTGCCAGTCTTTGCCTCGTGACAGATCTTCGAGGCTTCGGTTTGTGAGGGCGATAGTGCGTCGCTTCTTCCAGATATCAAGCTCTCGGTCTGGGTATGCAAATCGCTGCCCACCCTTAGCGGATGACCCTCGAACGTCTAGGAACTCAGACACCTGAGCCTCTAGCAGATCCTCTCCAACCCCGTACCTTGTTACGACAGATCCGCCTGTGGTACTTGTGCGCAGACGTGTGGCAATCTCGCTAGCCGAACCGACTGAACCTTCTTCAATCAGCTCCCTCTGGGCGGCATTGACGTCAGATACAAACTGCTCGGTCTTAGATGCGGCTGCCTCATCAACGCCACCCATAACCATGTCGCGTACGCTGGAGAAGATGGATTGCTGGAATGCAATGGCGGCCCTGCGTACGCCTACGCCAGCTGCCTTAGCGCCGAACACCTTTGTTGCCCCGTCATTCAGGATGGCCCATGAGTCTGCTCCGTACGCTCGCTCACCGATCTCTGCTACCTTGACGGCAAAGGCTGCCTTGATGCCGTCGCCGAGCCCTGAGATCTTACCGAACAATCCTTCGTGGATGTGCGCAATGGCTGCGTACTTCTTCATCCATGGTGCAAGATCCTGACCAGCACGGATTCTTGATTGGACAAGTCGAATCTTCCTGGTTACCTGAAGTCCTACTTCCAGCTTAGGAAGCTTCTGCCCTAGGGTAGCTCCTGCCTTGTACCCTGCCACAGCACCGCCGATGGCGCCGACGCCACCAGCTAGAGCTCCAGTTGCAGCGCCAGCTCCTAGTCCAGCTACCTTAGCAAGGGCAGGCGCAAGAGCGACCTTGCCCATAACGAACGGCGTGAAGTTAAGTGGGTCAAGGATAAGTGACGCACCAAGGTTGAGCATTGGGTCGTCAGTGAACGAGCGGTTAGTCTCTCGCATGTAGTCAAGGATCTTCTGCTCATCGACACCAGCTTCCTTGAGCCTGCGGATATCGGCTGGCAGGGTGGACGCATCTCCAAGTCGAATCCTGCCCGCAATGTCCTGGACGAATCGACCAGGCCCGCCAATCCAGTCAAGGACTGTCTTGCCGACCTCGCCGATAGGATTACCAATGGTATCACCGTACGCCTTGACTGGCGCAATGCCGTCAAGGAAGTTTGAGATACCAGCCATGCCCTCACCGACGGCAGAGCCAAGGGCACCGACTCCTCGGAATGGGACTGACGCAACGAAGCTGAGCGGATCTGGTGAACCGGCATAGCTGCCCATGTCCCTCAGCGGATCGTACTCTAGCTCCTGTGGGATGTCTCCAAGTTTGCCAGTATCAAGATTACCTGTTGCTAGGTTTACTCCGAATCGGATATCCCTTGACGTCAGCGGATCTTCTGGAACCGCTGGCTGTACTGGCTGATACTTAAAAGGCATTAAAGCTTCCTTGGGTTAATGTCAAAGCGACCACCGCCGCCTCGACTGATTGGGGTAATCGTAGGAATGCCTAGTGGTGTAATGGACTGGCCAGGCAGAGGTGAATCTTCTGGCATCCTGGTAGGCTGGATCACTGGCGTCACGCCAATGCCAGGTCCATCAACTCCTCCTGGCCTGTTCCTGAAGAAGAACGACTGAGGGTCGTTGCTCCTAGGTCCAGCCGCCTCAACTGTGTACGCACCGCCAGTTTGCTGTAGCAAGTATGGGCTGACGTACTGTGGTGGAGGTGGTGCAGACGGAGACACTCCAGGCTGCAGCGATGTTGCTGGGTAGCCTGAGGTTGGCTGGGATGAAGGAGTCATCTCTGGTGTTTGATAAACCTCAGCCGGAGGAGGAGTTAGCGAGTCAATGATCGCTCCCTTAATCCTACCTGTTTTGTCGACAATGTTGTTCTCTGTTAGGTAGTCTGTGACTGCCTTGTCCACAATCGTAGCCCTATCTTGCCAAGGAATGTTAACTCCAATCCTCTGCTCGATAGCCCTGGTGTACCCAGAGACTAGGTCCGTGGCCTTGCCTTGTGTTGCGCCTCGGTCAGATCCAGTGAACTTGGAGTTATACCAAGCATCACCTCGCTCTGCTGCCGTGGTGTCTAGCCACATCCTGAATGTGGATCGTGGGCTTGAGTCCTTAAGCTGCTCCACAAATCCGCTGCCAATCTTTAGCTGGCCAGTCTGAGGGTCAACCATAGGTGTAGTGAAATCGCTACCAGTCCCGCTGGCATATGTCGAGAAGTCGTCAAGGTCTTGCCTTGTGAGTCGCATCGTCTGGGTGCCAGTTGTGACTTCGATGTAGTCGTTGCCGTCCATCTGTCCAGTGGAGAGGTCTCCGCCGCCAGGGACTGCAACGTACATAATACCAGAGTCTCCAACAATCCTACCGCTCTGATCTGCTGTTGAGAGGGCTACCTTCTCAACGAACACTACTTGGTTATTCGCACCAGTGACGTTGGTCATGGCGTAGCTTCCGTTCTTAGCCTGGTTCACCGAGATTGCGGTGTACACATAGCCTCGAGGAGTACGCTGATATCCCCACACTAGGTTAGGATCGCTGTCTACTCGGTTGAGCATGTCTCGCTCTACAGCCAGTCGCGCAACAGTGCCGACCGTCATCTCGCCACCAGCGGAGGCATCCTGAACAAGGGCGGACTCGTTGATGCTCATCCTGCGCAGGGACTCCTTGACCTTAACCATGTTGAGGTCTGGGGCATTCCATGCGTTCGGGTTGCCCAGAAGGTCTACCAGTGCAAGCATTGCGTCTTCGTACTCGATGCCAGTCTCCCTAACGATCTGGTCTACGACGCCAGTTACCGATGGGTCAGAAGCTCCTGGAACTAGGATGCTAAGGTCCCCGTTGCCGATTGCTACTAGCTGGTCAGCAAGAAGGATGTCCTCAAACTTGTCCGAGTTTGCAACATTGCCCATGTCTCCAATGTATTCCCCAAATGCCTTCGATGTGGCGTAAGGGTCGCTCGTGAGTGGGGAGCTTAGGACACCGCCGCTTGCGGCGATGCTAGTTGCAAGTCGTGAGCTTGCGCTCCTGGTTACAGTGCTGAATGCTCCAGCTGTAACGCTTTCGTTGAAGAAGTTAGAAACGTTTACTAGGTCCGCAGCTTCCTTGCCGTACCCAGCCTCGCTGAGTGCGGTAGCTTCCTTCGAGAAGTCTTGGGCTTTCATCATGAGGGCGTCCATGGTTGCCTGATCAATACCCGCCATGCTACCAGCAGAAGTAAGGATCTCTGCGAACTTGCCTGGGGTGGAGGATGTCAACGTGGAGTTCAGCGCCGACAGGAACCCTTGGCCGTCATCTGAGATCTTGGCACGAAGAGACTTGACAGTGCTCTTGGATACGAACATCGACTCCAAAACAGGGCTAATGAACTTCTGCAGGGCTACCGCAAACGCCTTCTTCTCGTCCCTGATTGCGTTGGCGACCTTGTCGTATCGAGCCTGTGCTACGTCAGCCTTCTGCGCAGCTACGGCTCTAGACCGAGCGTCAAGGATACCTTGGTACCGTGCGCTGTCTGTTGGTACACCTACTGCTTGGGCTCTCTCAAGCTCCTTGTCGTAGAACTTGACGAGCTTGTCGGCTCCGATCTTCTTCTCGTTGTAGTCTCGAACCGTCTGTGCTGAGGTCGACTCATAGGATGCGCCAAATATTGAGCGCTGGATGCGCGTGATGTCTGCCTCAGTCATACCTGGCTGTGTCGCAATAGCGCCAAGCAAGGCTTCGTAGTCACCTACGCTTAGGGTTCCAGAACCGGACATGCCGAACAGTCCCTTGTCGATTGATGTTCCGTTGGTGTATGAGTTGTTGAGAACAGTCTCTTGGTCACGAAGAGACTGAAGACGGAAGTCCTCTGCCTTCTGAAGTAGAGAGGTGTACCCAGCATTATCTCCTTGTGACTGGGCTAGGTTAGCCTGGGACAGATACCACTGGTAAACAGAGCCTGCCGTTGCGGACGCTGTTGCTCCACCGCTGGAGAACGTGTTCCGAGTCGTACCACCCTGCATGTTGTTGGTGTACGCACGGAGCATGGTGTTCTCCTGGTCGTTGCGTTCCTCCTTAAGGAGCGCGTAGATCAGTGCGCTGAGATTCTGGGTGCCCGACGTCGGACGACCGAACCTACCTTGCCGTGCCATTATTGACCTCCAATGGTGTCTTCAGGAATAAGCTGATCTGCGTTTGGCATCGTAGCCCCAGGCTGCTGCGCGTTGCCAGGCACCATCTCTGGTGGAATATCGCCCATCTCGCCACCGTTCATCATAGGAGTACCCGTAGGTGATCCCTGCTGTCGGTAGGCGTTCATCGCGCTCTCCTGCTGCGCCTGTAGCTGCGAAGCTGCCTGCGCCTGCTGTGCCTGCATCTGCTGCATCTGGACGCCCTGTGCCTGCAGCTGCTGGAAGAGGGCCATGAGGTTGCCCATGGTCATCACTGCAGCTGGGTTGAGGGTTGCGTCTGTCTGCTCGTCTCGAATGAGATCCTTCTCGCCTTCTGGGTCTTCCACGCCCACGCGGTCCATTGCGCGCTCTGCGCTCCAGATCCTGCCTTGGACAAGGTTGAGAGCCGTCTGAGCAAGCTCGAGAGTATCTCGTGGCGTAAGCTCTGGCGGTGTGATCTCAAGTCGGTATTCTCCAGCGATAAGCTCTGCAATGGCTGGGTCCATCTCGCCCCACATGCGGGCAGTAATCTCCCACACGCGCTTGAGCCATGAGTAGAGAAGCTTGCGCTTTGGGGCGATGCGCTGCTCGTAGTTGGCGACGAGAGATGCGATGGCTCGACTGGAACCTAGCACGCTCGACGGCGCAAGGCCGAGAAGCAAATCGTTGAGTCCAGTTACCACCGCAATCTCTCGGTCGATACGTCGGTTGTAGTCCTCAATCTGGAACTGAGGAATGAATGGTTGAATAGCCCGCAGTTCATTGCCAGGTCCAGGTGTAGCAACGCGGCCCGGCTTTGGGATGGCGTTAGCTGGTACCTCGTCCGGTGCGTCGCCTCCAACGAGCTGCCACATCTGACCGCCGACAATCGACTGGATCATCTGGGCTTGAGCAGTGATTCGCTCGTCCTTCTCGCGGAGAAGCTGCTCAACGTCATAGAGCTCCGAGCGTCCATATGGGCTGCCAGGGATGATGCTGTTTCGCAGCACTACGTATGGCAGGTTCCCCATTAGCTCTGGGTGCTCGCTCTTGCTGACGATGGTGTTGCCTACGATCAGTGCGTTGCATACAAGCGCAGGCTCTCCGCGCTTCTTGGCTGGCTTCTTGTACCAGTAGTCCAGCACGCTGATCTTCATGTCGTCGTACCAAGTGTTGATACGGTTAGGCTGGCGCTGGAACTCCTTGCTGTATAGGTTGGCAAGAGGATCGGAGTGGCTGGCTGCCGTAGTGTACGGCCACCACTTATTTCCATCTTGTACAGGGAACACCTCTACGCCAAAGTCTTCTTCGGCTGCCTGAGGGCTTAGCCCGTAGGTGTACACTGCCCAGTCAATTCGGTTGTAGTTCGAGTCCCCGTACCCAAGGTAGAGGTTCTCTGGTGTATCAATGATGCTTAGTCGAGGGACCATGCGCTTGTCGTCCCACGAGATCTTGGCTGCGGTGTGTCCGTATAGACACTTGTATAGGCAGGCTTCCTCGAGGCGAACCTCGAACTCGTTGGCTTCTGCCCATGCGAAGAAGAGACGCTCTCGACGAGCAGCTGATGAGCGGCCTTCCTTGGAGGTATCGGTGGCCACGTAGTTGACGACTGGCATGATTGCCTGCAGCGAAGCAGGGATGTTTACATAGGACGGGTGAAGGTTGACAGAGACGTGGGCACGCCCGGCGGTCCGAGCTGAGGGGTCTTCCGCCCAGTGGTCAGCACCGCCGAGCGTGACGGTTGACGGGTAGTAGAAGTGGTCGTGCCGACGGAAGATGGAACGCAGGCGCTGCTGCTCTGGCTCCATCATTTGCTTGCGGTGGTATGCCTCGGCAAGGATGCCATACTCAGGGCTGTTGTTAGGGTCTACGCCCTGCATCTGCAGAGACGTGGAGGCCATCGTCAACGGACGCTGGATCTCCTCTGGCAGCTTTACCTTTGCCTTAGCCATTAATCAGAACCTCCAAAATAGTTGAACATCGGATTGTCCAGTGACCCACCGCTGTTCCTGATTGCATGTCTTACTGCGATAGCAAGTGCCATCACGGCATCCTGCTCAATCTTCTTGTCGTCCAGCTTGTAGGACAGTAACTGCCTACGGAGCTTCATCCACACCCCAGCCTTTGGAAAGACCAGCATGTTCTTATCTAGTGCAGCCTTGAGGTCCGATAGAACCTCGAGCTTCTTAGCCTTAGTTCCCCCAAAGTCAAATCCCCTGAGTGGCTTGATGACGCTGAACTCCTGCTTGAAGAGCTTACCCCCGAATCCAGTTTCGTCTACGATGGTTGTGCATGCTGAGTCTTGGTTGTACAGAAGGTGATTCTCCCTGACCATGTTGACTACTGCCTGAATGGTCTGCTTCCCCGTCCGAGTTCTAGCCCTTACCCCTACGATCTTTCCTGTCTCAGTGTGATCAAGAACGATAGACCATGTAGAATCAGAAGCGATCCCAGGATCACATCCCTGAACATACCGTCTCTTTACCTTTGGAGCCTCTTCTTCTGGGATATCGGTGAAACATGATTCTACGGAGAAAGATGAGAAGTATGCATCTTTGGATTCGATGAAGTAACCGTCGACGTTCTGCGGTACCAGATATTCAGCTTGCTGCCTGATTATAGCGTCGAAAGTATCTGGTGTCAACCCGAAACCCACATTATCCCTAGTAGAAAGTCTGACGCTGTGGATCTGAGGGTCCTTGTCTGGCCTTGCTGGGTTGCCCATCTCCCACAGGTCGGCGTAGTCATTGATCCCCTCGGTAGGGGTACCGATGAAGTGGAGCTGCCCACCCGTAGACAGGCGCCGCAGGTTGAGCACCTCTTGGTAGATCTGAAGCAGGTGTGGCTCGAATGCCGCCTCGTCAAAGGAGATGCCGTTCATGTCCTTACCCAACAGGGCCTTGGCCTTGTCCTGGGTGGTCCTAAAGTGGATGTTGGCCCCGCCCACGAGGGGGTGGAACTGGAGCCATAGGTACTCTCCTCGGTACTTCTTGGTGTGCTCGACCACCTTGCCGACCTCGGTGATCAGGGGGCAGCCCCTGCCTCTCTGTGCAGGGTGACCGCCCTCCAGGATCATCGAGATCTCTCGGTGTACCAGCTCAGCAGTCTCCTGCTGGATTCCAACGTGGTACCATTCGTATGGGGCAGACTGCCATCGGAGGGCATCCTTCTCGGTGCCATCAGGTGGCTGGACCCCTAGCTTGTAGAAAGCACTGTGGAAAACTGCCACTGCCATCCCAAGGGTCTTGCCTGCTCGGTTACCTGCGGAGCAGATGGTGGTGAGATATTTAGGTCTCCAACCAGACTCATCACGATCCGCAATAACCCTGACCCATTCGTTCTGTCCTTTGTGGAGCTCAATGCCAAGCCATCGCTTGGCAAAGAAGACAGGGTCTAGCCTGCCTGCCGCAAGATCCCTTGCAGCCTCCGTAGTTACTTTCACTTAACGTTTCTTCGAATCTTCTCGGTGAAGTGGGTGAAAGCCTGACCTCTGTACGTGGCTGGGTCAAAGGCGCTTTGTGATCGGCTAATCTCCTGCCAAGTTCGAGGGAAGAATGTCCTTCCTCCTGGCTTCATACCGGCAGAAAGGTTTCTTGCGACGGTAGCTTCGTCAAGTAGTGAGAGAATAGTGCTCCTAGTTTCAGGTCTCATCCCAGAGTTGTTAACCCTCATCCCTCCAAGGGCTACTGGGTAGTTAGACTCAACTGGTGTATTCCTTCTTAGATTTGGGCTTACTCGCCAACCACCAGCAGGTACGCCACTGGAGTAGAAAGATCCTGGGTTTGTGTTAAACCTCTGCTGAATGATCTGAGCGTCCATTCGTGCTGGAACTGCCTCAGACACTGGTAGGTATGTTGATCTCGAGTATCCACCGGCATTCATTGAAGTGTTTGGCACGGACTTTAGTCTGTTTTCTGCCATGACTCGGGAGATTGACCTGCCAAGCTCTCCTGCTCGAGCCCTGTCCATCACTGCTTCATATGCAGTTTCACCAAGTCGTCCAGCATTCCTAGCTCTATTTGCAATGCCAACCATCCTAGTGATCTTTCCTGGGCCAAAAGCCATGGCAACATTGAATGGGTTTGCGTTGATCCCGTTACGGCTTACGTCAATTCCAGTAAGCTCCCTGACGAATCCGCGAGCGGTAGCTCGAGCTGCCTTTGGAAGCTGTCGATATCGAGCGGCCTGACCAGAGACACCTAGCTGAGCACGGGCTGCGTTCTCTCGAACGACGTACTCGCTTGAGCCTGAAAGGGGCTTAAGAGCTGCTGTAGCAGTGTTTCCAATCCTACTCCCGGCCCTATTGATTGTCTTCTTTCGGTTTGCCGCAGCCCTAGCCGCATTAGCACGGCTGGCTGAGTTTGATGCTGATCGGGCTGTGCCCGTTCCGTATCCTCTATCTACTGCCATTACTTGCTCCCCCTGCTCTTGGCAATAGCAACCTGGTTGGCATTTAGCTGAGCGATCTGGTGCTGAAACAGCAAAGTGTTGTAGCTTCCAATCTTTCTTGACTGTCGAGCGCTTGTCCCAGCCTTCTGTCCACGAGCCCTATCCATACGAAGCAGGGCAGAGTTGCGCCTTGCTGATGGGGCAGGAATTCCTTTACCCTTCTTCTTCTTCATGATTTCTTCTTTCCTTTGTTTCTTGCGCTGATTGCCTTAGCTTTACGCTTGGCGTCAGCCTTGCTGCTTGCGCCCCAGGCCTGTAGGCTTAGGAGCAGGCGAGTCGGTCGTCCCTTCTCGTCTCGTTCAGGGCCTGGCATGTTCCCCATACGTGCTAGGAACGAGGCCCTTCTAGGGTTGTCTCCTGCCTTGACGGGAGCTCGCAACTTCCCGCCCTTGTACGAGGCACGACCCTTAGCATTTAGTCCGCCCTTTGGATCTTTCCCCTCTTTACGCGTCCAAGCTGGTGTCTTTGGCATTATCGTCTCTTGTTTCCATACGGGCTACCGCCGCCGCCTTCGACTCGGTATGCCACCTGTTGCCACTTAATAAGGAATCTTTCCCGCATTGGGTTCAACCCAGGATTTGTACGGGATGCGTTAAACAGTTTCTTGTACACACCAGGCGCTCTTTGGAGCCATCTTTGATCCTTTTTTAATTCGCCAACCCCGTATCCGCCGTCTTCTCCCCTTCTAATTCCCTGCTTGCGAACCATCGGTGATCTCCTCTGCTTCCATCTCAATCATGTTGATGACAGGGCCCCCACCGATAATCCCGGCGATTGACACTGCTAGCTCTCTGTCAGCCGACTTCTCTACCCTTCGGTCAATCATTTCCTGAGCCCGTAGACCCTCTGACAGGGTTGGCATTAGCTCGCCAGACTCGACCAGGGCAATAACGTTGTCCCTGACCAGTGATGCCAGGTCACCAGTAGCCTTCAGTCGGTCCTGATTCTTCTTGAACTTCTTGATGACCGCTGCCTTTGCGGTCTGGTATTCGTTAGTAAGGTGACTTCGCTTGTGTGCCCCGAGGGTGATCCTCGAGATGTACGCGCCGTTTTCCTTGAGCCAAGCGCTCACCTTCGTGTCTGGCTGCCCGTTTACCATTCGCTGATTGATCTGCTCGGCAAACGGGCTCCTGCATGCTGCGCACCGCTCAAGAACAGGTGCGAGTTCCATTTATTCCTTTACGCCAAATGCCTTGTCGTTCGGGTTCAGCCATCGGATAATGACTGGAACAACTGCTGCAATTCCAGCAGAGAGAACGGACTTCCATCCGTCTGCCCCGAAATCAAACGCACCCCCGCCCAATGCGATGAACTGTGCTAGGCACGCTGCGAGGAATGATCGTGCCCACGACGCGATTACTGCCTGTGTCTTCTTGTCCACGTTGCCTCCTACTTCTTGACGATGATGACCCGCTTGAACGGAGCATCACCCTTGCTTGATGCAATGGCCTTGAGGTCCTTCTCGGTGATGATCACCGCGAATGTCTCCTTGCCCTTGCCGCTGAAGGTTGGGTCGGCAAACTGCCATCCCAACTCCTCATCGTATGCCGCAGCTACCATGTGGCCATAGGTGGCCCCCTTATGGCGCCCTACGTACCTCTTGTGCCACGCGCTGATCGCCTGTGGCGGGTAGTTCTTTGCGGCATCGACATTGATGATCAGGGCTGCGCCCTTCTTGGCACTGGCGACGCAGTCGTCCCAGTCCCTCGGATATCTGGCGTTGGCGCCAAGTTCCTTGCAGGTTTTGATGAGTTCCCATAGACTGGAGCCGTTGTCGCTCACGCCCTCCTTCTCGGTGAATCCTGTAGCCTTTGCCTTAGCCTTGATACCTTGCGCTGCGGTGATCTCTTTTTCAAGCACCCACGATGCGGCACAGGCTGCACTGGAAGGACCGCAGTCGTCAAGAATGCCACCCTTCTCCACGTGGTCCAGTTGGCTTCGAATCTTCAGCTTCTTCATTTCCCCTGCCCTGCTAGCCATGCTGCAATGCCACCAAGTCCACTGACACCGAGAAGGGCAACGACAAACTTTGCCAGGCGGTACGCCCCACGGGTTTCAGCTAGCTCAAGCTTGATCTCAGCGAGGTCTCCCTCGATGCGTTCCAGCCTTTCTATGATCAGGTCAACCTGGTTCTTTGTCATGCGTCAGGCTCTTCAGGGAACTCAATATCAAACGGGCTAGTGGCTTCTGTAATGTCACGAAGGTACTGTCTGTAGGATGCCCACTCATCTTTCTTTTCTGGTGTTAACGGAGAATCCTCAAGTTGGGTCCAATCACACCTAGAAAGAAGATTATTCCGTTCCCTTCTGATTTCGTCCCACTTAATCAAGATTCTGTTTGCAATCTGCGATTCTGATGCTTCTGACTCTACCCAGGTTTGAACCCACTTGCTAACCTGGAATGTTGGCTCGCCTTCTTCATAATTTTTTGTGTAGTCAACAGGTCGAGCAACTTCATGTACAGGAAACACGTTGTATTTAAACGCCATTGCATCTGAAAACCACTCCTCGATAGAGTCGTTTGGGTAGTCAGACCTAAGGTCGCTAATCGTATACGGATATTTATCAACCTTGCTATTTACAATTTTTGCGTATGGCATTATACGTAATTAATCCTTGCTACAGATACAAAGTAATTAAAATCTCTTGAGCCTCCAGATACTGCGTAGTTCCAGAAGCCATTTGCTCCAATCTCTTGATTCATAAACATATCACCAGGCCCGATAACAATCCTGAACTCAGATGCCGGAGATCTAGACCAGACGTTGTACGATGAACCTTGCAGACCGATCACGTACTGAGCGCCAGGAGACTCTTTCCAAAACTTTGTTGCTTTTACTTGCCCTTCTGAGTTTACATCTGATGACGAAAAATAGTGATAGTTTGTTCCTGTTGGAGTTGTTTCGTTAGAAGAACTAAATCCGCTTACTGCAATATAGTACTCTGTTGATACAAACGGATATCCGTCATCTTTTGTTATCTTGCATTGAGTAAGAGCATCGGCGCCACCTAGTGAGTTCGTGGCAATAATTCTTTTTTGAAACCAGTTTGATACCGCAACGTGACTTGAAAAACTTTTTCCAACTGGATTTTCATATACAAATACTACTGCACTTCCCCTACCGTTATTACCTACCCCCCTAGGAAGATATATCGCTTTAGTGTCAGTCATGTCTCCGGACTGCACCGATCTTGCCCACGCTGCAGCGTATCTCCCTGGTTGACACGACCAGCCAAAGCCTGTCCAATACGTGTTGTCTGATTGCTGCGTAGATGCTGTTCCTGACTCAAACATACTTGTAACGTCAACTGGGCCGCCTTCGTCAAGAATTATTGTATTAGGATTTCCGTGACCAACTGCAACTGATAGTTTTCCTACTGCTTCAACACCAAGCATCGCCTCATTAATGTCTGAACTCCTTGCTGGGTACGCAATATTTGCAGGGTCACCACTAGTTCCACCTCTTGAAAGTGCTGATTTTAATATCTTACCCCTTGGGCTTTTAGGGCTGCTGCTATCTAGTGGGTTAAAGTGTCTTCTCCTTGGTGTGGCCAACAGGTTAATATCCATTAACGTCAACGCCTCGGTAGTTTGACCCGCTGTCAGTTGTATAAATTACAACATATCCTTTAGACTTTAGTGCTGGAGCGCTTGTTCTCCACTTGATCTTAGAGTCCCATGTGATATCACACTCTGATGAGTCGTACTCGATGACTGCGGATCTTGCGCCAGCAGAGTTGTATCCAGTAATAGATTGTGTCGGTGGATTTGAAAGCGTCACAGTAACGCTTTCTGGTTTTGGATAAAGAATTACTGTCACTGCGTACCACGAGTCTGTACCAGCCCCGCCGAATGCAGCTGGGTCCTCTGTTGTTCCACCTGTTGAAATTGACTTAGATGCAAGACCAAGAGATACGCCAGCTCCAGAACTAATAAACACACTGTTACCATATCCGCTTGGAACAGTCATCGTAACTGCGTCGTCGTCAAGGAACCCGAAGGCAAGGACTACTTCGTTTGAACCGACGGTCGTTACTGGTGGACAGTCTGGGTTTCCGCTGGTTCCTTTAGCGTAATCAACAAGAGACGTGTATATGTTTGCCCCTCTCCACGCGTGTGCAACTGCAGCCGATGCTGTTGAAAGGCCAGTAATGGTAATGCTTGTGTCTGGAGTTGAACCCATTACTTTATAGAATATTGTTCCAAATACACCGGCACTTTCGGAAGAGTCTGTCACAAGTGTTGTCCACCCAGAGCTTGATGTTGTTGGAGAACTTCCGTCTGATCCAGCAGCAACAATGCAAAGATCCCCTTGTTGCATTGACGATGGCAACGTCAGCGTTCCAGATGTCGCCGTTGTAAATCCAGCAGAAGAGCTGTTTACATAAGATATCGTAGACTGTGTTCCGCTTACCGTCTGGAAGTAGTTGCTTGCGCTCATGTCAATGGTATACGTTCCGCTTGACTTAGTAATTGTGACTGGCGAGAATGCTGTTGCGGTTGGGAAGAATGCAACGTCGGTGTCGCTGACAATGACCTTGCTTCCCTGGATTGTTTTGCCGTCAGTTCCATCGAACCTTGGAAGCGCGTTGTCAATGCTTGACGATGCCCCTGTGACGAGAGACGTGTGACTATGGTTACCAGCTGCAGCCTGATTTGGACCAGTTCCAATAGTATGGTGAAGCGAGCTGGTCCCAGAGTCCGTGTCAGCAGAGCCGTGGCTTTCTGACTGTGTTACTGCTGCGGTTGAGCTAAGCACACCACTCGAGTCAGTCTTTACAATCCCAGCAGTTGTTAGTGGGGTTGTGATTGTTCCTGTGAATGTCGGGCTTGCTGTTGGTGCAATGCCAGCTGTTGATAGGCTCTCTTTCTTCCACAGCTGAGTTGTGCTGTCCCATTGAATAATGTCGTTGTCTGACGGACTGGCTGCGCTTACATCGTGAAGCTCGTCAAGTTCATACCCGTTCTGAACCTTGATGAGAATCTTACCTGTGCTTGCGTTCTTCTTTGTAACAACACCTAGGTAGACACTGTGCACAGAGCCGATTGGTGCAGTATACTGCCTACCTCCAGCAGTTGACGAAAGCCATACTCCGTCGCCCTCTGCAGCGGCCCCACTTGTGTCAATGTTCTCAATGAGCCCTTCAGTAATTACCCATCCGTGCTGATTTGCAGATAGGTCGTCTTCAAGAAGCCCAAGAGTCTTGGATGATGTAGCATCTGTGTCGGCATCTGCATATGATACAATGGCGTTTGTACCATCTGCGCTAGAAATGTATACTGCTTCACCTTTAAGTTTAGCAGTAGAGTCGTTCTTAACGTACTGCTTTATTACTGAGGTGTACGATGCAGCTCCAGGAGATGCCCAGGTTGTGTCGTAATCTGTTGAACTTACCTTAGTTAGTACTTGGCCCGTTGTGCCGCCAGCCGCTACGCCAGCACCAGTTGCCCCCGTGGCTCCAGTAGCTCCAGTTGCGCCAGTAGCACCAGTAGGACCAGCTGGTCCAGTGTCTCCAGTGTCGCCTTTTGGCCCTTGTGGGCCAGTAGCTCCAGTGGCTCCTGTGTCTCCAGTAGGCCCAGCTACTCCTTGGATGCCTTGTGGGCCAGTGTCGCCAGTATCTCCCTTCGGACCCTGAGCGCCAGTAGCGCCAGTAGCCCCAATAGCGCCCGTGGGACCAGTTTCACCCTGTACGCCCTGAGGACCAGTAGCTCCAGTCGCTCCAGTAGATCCAGTTGCACCTGTGTCTCCTCTCGGAATCGTTAGGCTAAGCGTCTGGGTAGGCGCCGTGCCAGCGATAATAGCCGAAGCGCTCGACCCTGCGGCCCCAGTTGTGACTGTTCCGATAGATAGCGAATTGGCAGGACCAGTAGGGCCAGTAGGGCCAACAACAAGGTTGGCGTCAAGCACCTCAACCTGCGTTAGTTCTTCCTGGATATTAGCCTGTTCGCTCAACGTGTAATCTCCGCGCTAATGATGATTCTTCCACGAAGCACTCGCTTGACGATACCAGTCGACGTTTGCTCTGCTTCGATGTCGTAGTATGCCGTGGTCTGCGTCAGCGCAGACGTTGTCGCTGCAGAAATTGTTGCCGTGATGACGCCAGAAGAATTCTTTGTAAGAACAATGGTTGGAGAACCACCCTCTGACGTAAGGATCGGAGAAGAGTCCGCTGGAGTTTCCCGGACTTGCATACGAACAGTCCAGCCCGTGAGATCAACAGGGTTCGCCGAGGCGTCCTTGTATGTCACGGTAAGGCTGAACGTAGCCCCTCTCTCGATGGTCGTGTTGTAGACTCCAGCTGCCATTTATCGTCCGCCTGGAGTAATCTTGCGTCGAGTTTGCTTTGTTGGTGCGATAACTGTTGCTGGGTTTGCAAGTGCAAAAGCAATCCCAGCACTGCCGATTGCACCGGGAAGGCCTCCTACGATGCCACCAGCAAGTGCTGCTCCTCCGATAAACGCTGCTCCTCCGATTGTTCCAGCTGCGTCGCGTCGTCGCTTTGCTCGTCCAGATGCGCCCATTGCTCGATTAGCTGCTTGTGTCCTTTGAAGATATTCGCTTGCCATGTTTTCTCCTAAGGCAGTCTTACGTTTATGTCTGGCGTTGGGGCTGACCGCCTGATTCCCCAACCTGCGTCTTGATTAAACAAAGCCTTCCACAGCTCGTCTGCAGCAAAGCCTCCTGCCACCGATCCGCCCAGGCTGCCGAGACCACCAGAAGCTACGCCTCCGATGATGCCTCCGCCGACCGAGCCGACCAGGTTGAACAGGGTCCTTCCGATATCTCCTCCCGTCAATGCCGTAGCGCCAAGGCTCGCAGCTGCGCCAATAGCCGTTGACTTGAGTGGAGACTTAGAAAGAAGGCTTGTTGCGTTGAGTGCGCCCGTGAACAGGGCGTTTTCTGGGGTAAGATTTCCCCCAATACCGAGGGTTGCGAAGTCAATTGCAGCTCCTGCCACTGTGCCGCCCACTGGGGTGCGGATTGAAGCGTCAATGCTGCGTACTCGAGGGCCCATCTTGGGTAGAAGCCTGTCTGGCTGCAGCAAACCGAGCAGTTTGCCCTGCCGAACAGCGTAATTCATCTCTGGATCGACGTCTCCTGGGGTGCCCATGTCGTAATCCTGCTCGTAGAAGTCACCGCCGAGGTCATCGAAGCTTACATCCCCGGTTTCTGCAGCAGTTTTCTTGGGTCGACCCGTTGCGGAGCGTGGTGCAGCCTGTACTTGGCCCTGTTCGTTCATGCTGACCCGTCGAACGGAGTCCTCTTCAACCAAATCTGCGTCAAATTCGGGTACGTTTCCAGCTGTGATCTGGCGAATAGACACATCAATGACCTTTGTGGCTGGTCCGTGGGCAAGTCGAGGGATTTTTACCTCGTCTCCGACCATTTCAGTCTTAACTCCAAGGAACTTTGCAAAGAATTCGTACATCGGACGGGCAACCTTAAGGTCTGCGTCCATGAAAATAGGTCGCAGCTCCTGCAAGACTGGCAGCGCTACGTCTGCGTTGATCAGTCTCTTGCCCTTTTTGGTCACGACGATGGTTTCTTCAGGACCATAGGTGGTCTTGCCAGACTTATCCTCGTTAGCTGGACGTGTTGTGATGCCCAGTGCTGGCTCTCCAGTTGGCCCCTGGTTCAGCAGGGCGATGCCCTTCTCAACCCAGATGTTCTTTCCCATTGCCCGAACTAGCACGCGTGCTTTCGTGTAAACGTTCTTCCCAAGCGTGACGTCGGTGAACTGTTCCCAGAACTTTGTGAAGAAGCTGTTGAGGGACTTCACATTGTTGATGTCTCCAAGCTCACCCTTAAACTCGGAGAGCACGGACTCAATGGTTTCCTGAGCGCTGGTTGCGCCGCGCCTCTGCAGCTCTACTGCGAGACGAACTGCAAACTGCCTGGCCGTCCTTGTGATGCCAGTCTTCCGTTCTGTTGGTGCGCCCTCAAATGTGTCGGCTTCTCCCTGCTGCTCATCGGCAGACCATGAGAGATCTTCTTCGTCAATGATTCCGTCTAGGTCGTCGTACTCTGTGACTTCTACCTTTCGCTCCTTGCGTCGTCGCAGGAACTCTCCAACCTCTGCTACCTCTTCGGTACCGTCGGCCTTCACAATCTTGATGTACCCTTGTGGAACAGGAGTTCGTCGTGTTGGGTTTGACACGGCCTCGCCAAGTCGGAGCACAATGTCTCGAACAGCCTGGTCGCTTTGTAGTGGAATTTCAACGGTTCTTGTTCTTCCGCTTTTACGAGTTTCTGTCTTTGTTCTGCCCTCTACTGTCGTCTTGACGACTGGGTCAAACAGCCTTTTTACTTCTTCTGGATCTGCAACCATTCTTACTTCCTCAATCGTTCGGAATCGTGGAAACTCCCCAAGTCCGACAGTTCTTTCGAACAGGCTCAAAGGCTGCATCTCTTCTTGTCCAAATGTGTTTGGATTTGTAAACTCTAGATTTCCTGAAGGCTTCACCCTAGTGGCAAATGACTCTCTAATCTTGTTTACCATTTCCACTATAAGCGCGTCTTGATCCGGCTGAGAAAGGCTACTCAGAAGGAAACGTTTAGTTCCTCGAGCAACTTGTCCAGGAACCTCAGGAGTAGGCTCGAAAGTCCATCCAAATTCTGGGTCCCAGAATAGAGTTCTTCCGTCACGCTCTGTAGTTGTGAGCCCCTCTGGAGATGTCTCTGTTGCCTGAATCTGGATTCCTGCTCGCTGAAGGTCTGCAAAGAACTTGTCGGCTTTTGCGCTCAGCGCACCTGACGACCTCATCCCAGCAAGGGCTCCGCCAGTCATCGGCTTAAGCTCAACGACTTTGCCCTCGATGCTGTCCATCAGTCTTGCGTATCGGTAGTACTGTACGTCCGCTGCCCTGCGGGTTGTGTCTGGGTTCTCAGGGAACCGTGTTCTCTGATACTGTGGGTCAAGCTCGATGGACCAGTCCCGACCAAGGACTCCGCGTGCCACCTCTACTGCAGCTCGTGCAGCAAGCATTGCTGCCTCGTCTGCCTCTAGCATTGCCTGCAACGCAGCACGTCCCGCTTCTGTAGAGATGTTCTCTATATCAAGCGCAAGACCAGAGAATGCTCGTGACGCTGCCTCTGCTACTCCAGACGCCTTGGCTGCCCGCTCGTACACGTCCTTGTCCGCAAGCATCCAGAATGGGTCTCGTCGAATGAGCTCGATTGGTCCACGCTTTGTTGCGTGGCGCAAGTCTGCTGCACGAAGACCGCCGTATCCGATCTGCACACCAGCAATCATCGACATCTTCTTCAAGAGCATCAGGCCCCTGATGATAGACTGCGACATGTCTACGTCGCTGCTGATTGTGGAATCAGACGTAACCCCAAAACGCTCAGGGTTCCAAATGATGTCCTTGACGTCTCCGGTTTTTAGGTTGTTCCGCACGAGTGGGTCCATGGCAAGTCGACGTGCCTCTGCCCCAGTCAGCACCCGACCCTTCACCGTTCCAAGCCCGCTTTGCTCTACGCTTTCAATCGCACCCTTGCGTGCCTTAAAGTATGTTGGCACCCTGTCAACACGGAAGTCTCCTAGCTCTGTGATGGAGCTGATGAGCTCTGCTTCCAGCTGAGGGAAAACGTCTCCGTTGATGGCAAGGATCTCAAGTGCTGAGTATGCATCTGTTCTGATGATCTCAACGACCTGGTCGAACAACGCTGGTGATTCTGGTGAGTTGAACCCGGGGCCATCTGGGCCGAATGTTTCCTGGAATCGGCGAAGCGCGGTCCTGACCTGATCTCTTGATTCTGAGACTTGGTCAGCAGATTCAAAGTCCGTTCCGCCTTCTGCAGAAAATCGGTCTGGGCTGAACTGCTCAATTTCAATTGCCATGTTCTTTGGGTTTCGGACTTTGATGCCACGCTCTGTCCGCGTAATGTCTGGTCCAACCCTGCGAACCCTGACTGGGTAAACCTTGCGGTGGGTGATGACACCCTCTTCTGATGATCGAGCGGAAACTACGGTTCCATTCTTTAGGACGATGTACTGCGGGCTGACAACGGCATTAAACCTAATCTGATACGAGTCACCAAGCTTGGTAACCTGTGTTGCTAGGTCTGGGTTCTCTGCAACCAGCTGAGCGGCAACGCTCTCTGGCATGACGAGCGACTTGGCTGCAGGTGTTTCCTGGTCAGTGAAGGCCTGAGTGTTTGCGTCCCCTTCAATCGTTACCTCTGTGAGAACTTCTGGCTTCTCGCCAAACTGCAAGATGCCTTCCTCTGTCGCAAGGTATGCGTCTGCGTCCTTGTCTCCCATTCGAGCGACGAGGTTATTCCTGTTGGCTTCCCACTTGGCAAGTCGGTCTCGCATAATCTGCTGCGCTTCCTTAGGGATCTTTACGGTGATGCCTGCCTCAGGAATTATAAGCTTTACGAGACGACCCGATGAAATCTGCGTCGCCCGGTCAGCAGCGTCAACGATCATCTGCATCTCTACGTCTGCGTCAATCTGCTCTGCGTTCGGAGTGAGGCCGCTTACGCGCTCGCTTGGTGCAACGCCACTTCGATACTTCTTGTTGGTACGTACTGCAATTGGCGTACCGAAGTCGCCGCGTCGCTCGAGCTTCTTGAGCTTCAGAGATCCGTAGCTAGTCTCGCGGAAGAACCTGTTTAGATCAAGTGTCCTGTCGGCAAGGAATCCAAGAGGGCTGTCAAGGAATTCGCCGAGCGCAATACTATAGCCCCTCTCAACGCGGTCCATGTCAACGTTCTTTGCTGGCGTTGGGCCAGTGAACTTGACCATCCCCTTGATGTCGATTGACGCCGTGTCCCCAGTGTCAAATAGACCCACCTCGTCAACGTAACGCTGGAAGTCTGATACGTTGCGCGAACCGCCCCTACCTAGTTCCGCATCCAGGTTCCTTGTGACAGATGGCTCATCGCCAATCGATGCCTGTGGTACCTGGCCAACTTGAGCTGCGGCCACGCGCTGGAGTCTCGCCTTTTCGCCCTCAGGGGCGTTCGCGGGCATTTCAACGCCCTGCGCTGCGATCTCGGCTGCGTCTGCCGTAAGCCCAAACCGTGCTTGTGATTTATTATTTGAGTACGAGACGCGCTTGTTCATCTTCTGGAAGATGGCCCTTGATCGCGGGTCTGCGTAGTCGTGTAGGATTCGTGACATCTCGATGACCATGGCGGACAGATTGTCACGCGAGGCCTGGTCGAGCATGTCTGGGTTCTGGTTCATGTGTCGGATTGCCAGGAGCATGTCCCTAAAGACCTCTGCCACTAGCTTCTTGTTCGCCAAGAACCTGCCAGTCTCAAATTCGTCGGTCGCGTCGACTCCCAACTTTCCGGCTAGGTCGGCAATCTTCTCTTGGATCAGCCCTTCGCCAGGAAGCTCTGCCTTTCGGTCATGGAACATCCCGAAGACACCCATGGTACCGATGGCTCGGTCGATCTGAGATAGTACTACATCCTTCTTACCAGCGCGTGTCTTCATGTTTGTGAACTTCCTGTTCCTATCAACCGTGGCTGCTCGAATGTCAGCAAATTGGTTGAGGATTTTTGCTACCCGCGCAGCGCCGCTAGGCGCCGAAATTTTTGTATTTTCTGGGGTTACTTCGGCTCCTGGTGTAGAGCCCTGTGCTTGCTTAGTTGTGATTTTTCCAGGGGATTCAGAAACTTTTTGACCAGATTCTGTGGTTCGATTGCTTACGTAGAATTCACGTAGTCTCTTTCCTAGAATTTCAAACAGTTCTGGTGCCCTGCTCTTAAGTTGAGACAGACCAGCTCCAATTTCCCTCTGAACATAAACGTCACGCCCAGCTGCTAGTTCAGTCTCTGCCATTGCGAGAACTCGATCAATGTCAGCTACCATAGCTGCCCTATCGGCTTCGTTGCCGGCCTCAAAGAACGAACCTTCGTTCATGCTTGGAGCCCTCTTTGTTGCAATGCCCCACTCAGGGAATAGTTTCCTACCGTCTTTTGCCGCCCCGCCATATCCTTTTCTTGATACGTTGTCTCCCCAGATCGCCTTGCTTCCTACCTCTGCTGCCTCAGCAATATTGTCAGATAGGATTACACGGCCTCTGCGCCCAGTGGCGAGTTCTGTGGATAGCGTTGGGTTTCTTTCAAAGTCTGCTGGGTCTGACGTAGAGAATCCAGAGACCTCACGCGTTCCTGCGGTTGACATTAGGTAGTCTGCAGACCAACGTTCTGTCTGAGAGATCTGTTGCCATCGATCTGGTGAAACCAGGTCTGCTGGCCCTAGGTTCTCGATGCTGGTAATTCGAATGTATGGAGCACCACCGCTGGTGCTGTAGATTTTCCCAACCTCGTACCCACGACCCTCAGCCTGGGCACGAGAGAACTCGCTCTCTGGCCTTAGGGTGCTTGTACGGTTTCCCTTGGCAATCTCTCCCTTGGTGTTTGACTCTCTAGGGCCAGTCCATGCGGTGTCTTCCGAGTAGGACTTGTTCATTGGCATGGACGGAACTCTCCCGCCTGGGGAGTCTACGACCTCATAGAGGATGTAGTAGAGATCCTGCCCTGACCACTTAGCCATCTATCTCCTAAGCAAAGAGCCGGACTTGCCAGTCTTCTTCGTGTTCTTTGTCGAAGTGGTTGGTGATGCTGCAGTTGGGACCGCTGGCTTTGGTGACGCGGCCTTGGCTGGAGTAGCTGTTACCTTTCCAGAAGCTGAAGACGTGCTCTTGCTTACTGAAGCCGCCCGTACGCCCACGCCTGCCAGCGGCCTGCCCAGGCTCATTGCCTGCATTCCGCTTGATGATGGCGGTGTGCTGATGTCACGAACGCTAGGTGGATTGGCGATTGTCTCAGGGAACCCACCAGGTCGCTGGCCTCGGCCTCGGTCAAAGTTAGCCCCGCGCCCTCCACCGCCTGGATTGCCAGGATTGATTGGAACGATTGGGCGCTGAGTGATCGGAGCCCCAGGAGCTTGGCTGCGAGGGTCAGTGATCGGAGTGTTGTACTGCTCGAATGAGCGGCGTCGAATACCGTACCCGAATGCACCGGTGCGCGCTGGGCCAGCGTTGGCTCGTCCAATGCCCACGGTACCTGCACCGCCGAGCATTTTGTTAGGCTCCATCTGATTGGGGTTCTGTACTTCGATTGGGAGGACGGCTCCTACTGGAGCAGTTGGCGCCAGCGGGTCAAACCCGTCAGCAATAGGCGTACCACCCCTGGTGTACAGGGGCTGGATTGGCTTGGACTTTAGGAGCTTAGGCATTACTTCTTCTTACCCTTCTTCTTACCGTACTCCATTTCACGCTCGCGCTTGCCCTCGCTCTTCTCGTGCTTGGCGGCGTACTTCTTGGCGGCGGCTTTGCCAGCCTTGGTGTACGGGAACTTCTTTCCTTCGACCTTAGGCACTATTTACCTCCTAGGCAGACCCCTGCTTAAGCCTTATCTGGGGCTGGCGGGGGATCTATGGTTTTCTTACCGTAGAATAAACGGCTCTACTATATATGCATCAAAAACGGCCTTTTCTGTTATTTTTTACATGCCCCCTGTTAATTTTCACATGGGTAGCTCAGTGCCGGAGGGCTAGGTAACCCCATACTATCGGGCGTACGCAGTAAAGCCCGATAGGGAGAGCCCCTTGCCGTTGGCAATCGGTGGCTCTCCGAGATAGCCCTTGGTGGGCTAGGCGTAGTGATTGCGTCCTAGCCCCCTTGGCTATCTCTTGGTGTTGCCCTATGGTGGGCTGGGCGTAGAGCCCTGCTCTCCTTGGGCAACATCTTGTTCCAGCCCGATGGTGGGCTGGGCGTAGGTCGCTTCGGGGTAAGTTGATAGGAGGTATCTATGTCCCTGAAACGAATCGAAGTTCCGATTGCCGCGCAGGCAATCATCCAGTTCCTAACCGCAATCCCTAGCGGAGCGTGGTTCACCTTCTCCAATGTGCGCCTCCAAGGGCGTGCGCTGGACAAGCCTGCGGATTCCAAGATGAATCCAGACAAGCAGGCTGCTGGCTTCCGTGGCATCGGAGATAACCTCGATGAGAACGGCAACCAGACGGATATCGCTTGCTTCGTGGAATCGCCAGCAGTGGCATTCCGCGAAGACAACGATGGGAACATCGTTCGCGGTACCAACTACCTTCGCGTGGTCTTCCACGGCTCAATCGCCGAGGAAGCCAAGCGCAAGGCTATGGCTTGGGAAACCGTGAGCATCTTCGGGCAAGTAGAGACAACCCGCAACCCTGAGACAAAAGTCGTCAGCCAGCGGTATACTGCTCTCTACCTGACCAATGGCACGGAGACAGTCTCTGCCCAACTCGCCTCACGCGAGAGCAAGACCGTCTTCGTCCAGCCAGAAGCAAAGGGAAGCAAGCAGGCAACAGCCTGATAAGTTCCCGAAGCGACCTACAACTCCCAGCAGGAGCAATCCTGCTGGGAGTCTAACTTTTTTCCCCGAGCCTCGACATGCTTGCGACGGGGAGCAAGGTCATTGTATATTTGCAATGTGTATACGGGGCTTAGGAGGTACAGTGATTGTCAAATGTGGTGACAAGCAGATGGCATACGCAGCGAGATGTGGTAATACCCATATCTTGGCTGCTATTTGTGCTCACCGTTGGTGGGCTGGGCGTAGTGCTGCGAGCGCCGTGCGCGTGGTCGTGGTGGAAAGGAGTAACAATCGTGCCTGATAAGCCAGTGTTAATCGAAGCAACCAAGGTAGACCGTGGTGTAGTTAGTATCACAATCAACAAGGAGTTCTTGCTAAGGCTGAGTCAAGCAGCACACGAGCAGCTGATGATGACGAGACCCTTCTGCGATGACAATAGACCAGACTGCCCTGACTGCTATGCGGATAGGACAGTCTATGCTGAATGGTATGATGTAGTAGACGGACTGACTCGTGCAATATCGGTAGTCAACAGCGGCGGCCCAAAGGTGGGTGCAATCGGTGTAGTGGCAGACCCTCTGCCAGGAGGTAACTAATGGTTGAAGTGTTCTGGATTCTTGTAACAATCGCAGCCATTTATACATATGGATTAGTGAGGAGTGTATGACAATCACAGACAAGCAAGTACGAACAGTTCTATTCTTTATTGGCATCGCATTGATGGCACTAGGTGCTTACTTGCGTTGGTTCTACTAAGATGGAAAGGAGGTGAATAAGATGTCTCAACATATGCTAGTTAAAAACGGCAAAGCATATCAGTATGGCTACGACGGGGCGCTGCAACAGTACTACATTACTCTAGTCGATGAAGAGGATGGGTATGTACCACTATGCGGACCATTGTCTGAGCTATATGGCAATAAGACTGGCTTCTACGAAGTGTTGGAACAGGAAGGCTTGCTCGATGCAATGCCAACCATCCATCGCTACGCAGTTGCAGTCGACCTGCCATTCTAGGAGGTAACAATGTTCAAGCGTTGTCACATTCTAATGAACGGCAAGCTATGTAAGTACGAGGGAAGCCTGCTCTTCACAAGGAATAGGCGACCCGTGTGTACCATACATCGCAAGCTATTGGTTGAGCACGAGCCAGTACAGTGGGCACCCAAGCGCCTGCTAGATTGGGATGCTGCCAACCAGATGCGAGACAAGGCAGCGGCACTTGCCCTTGCCATAATGAACGAAGAGTATTACAAGGGGGTAAACGATGGGCTATGACATTAGCACACGCCTTGCCGACAGGGACAAGGCAGAAGAGTTCGCTAAGCAGTACGGATATACCTATATGTTCGACAAAGATAGCGGTGAGTATCAAGGTGATGCGACACCTTACTTCCGAGCAAACATCTGGGGTATGGGTACCATCCGACGCGTACTTGTTGACTTGTATAACAGCAAGCCTAACACAGCGCTCGACCAGGATAACAAGTTCACGCAAGTCCTTGAGAAGTTTAGTTGGAACGACGGTGCACATGTAACAGTGGCTGACTGCCAGTACTTGATTGATTTGTGGAACAAGGACAAGGCTATTGACTTTGTCATTGCTGATTTGAATAGAGAAGTTGACGAAGACCCTGACTTCCTCAAGACCAAGCGGTATGACGAGGAGACGCAAGCCTTCGTTAACTATACTGCTTCGATTGACGAGGTAGTTAATGGACGAGTCGCCCTATGCGAGGAGTTCATTGCGTATCTAGGTATTGCCAAGGAACTAGACGGTTGCTTGGTCTGGTAAACATATAGCCCTGCTAGCCTAGTGCTAGCAGGGCAGAAAGGTGGAGACATGAACACAAACTGGAAGAAGTACGAGGTAGAGTTGGTGCGAGTCGGCGACGACGGGGATAGGGTGCGAGTGGTAACACCTGCTGACCTAGCTTCAATGTTCGATGAGTTCGCAGACAAGGCTACCAAGGAAGCACTATTCGTTGTGGCATTCGATGGCCAGAACGGGGTGATTGGTATCAACCAGGTGTACAGTGGCACGGCAACCGGAACATCAGTTCGTATTGCTGAAGTTCTTCAGCCAGTCATTGCGATGAATGCGGTGGGGTTTGCACTCGTGCACAACCACCCAAGCACCAATGTGCAGGCGTCTGCACAAGACCTTGAACTGACAAAGGAGATGCTCAAGGCAGCGTCGCTTATGGACCTGACAATGCTTGACCATCTGGTCATTGGTGGCAAGGGTGATGAGACATACACCAGTATCCGCCGTGACAATCAGGATATGGATTGGGATAATGACCGCACAGTTACCAGTTAGTATATGCCCCAGCCATTGGTGTGCTGGGCGTAGTCGTCTTCCTCTGCCGTCGGCGGGGGCGGGCGAGAAAGGGGTAGCAATGGTCCTTGGCGACACGCAAAAAATGAACATGTACTGGGAACTTACCGTTACAGATGTTAACGATAACGACCGCAAGTATGTGTACTACGGCGGTGCGTTCGTTGATATTGTGTACAAAGATAAGGTGATAGACACCTTCTCAGTGTATGACTTTATCAACGGGCGACGCACCGTTGAAAGCGTCGAGCAGTTGCTAGCAGTAATAGAAAGGAGAATGTATGCAGCTGACAAATAAGAAAAGTTGTGGTCGCAAGACACACAAGGTATCGGTATCGGTATATAACTTCGAGACAGTCGAGCAAGTGGTCGGGTCATCCCTCTTCA
>Ga0315909_10000656_pt1 | contig 46408 bp, 43 predicted proteins | sample LakEriMetagenome_11_FD_203527 | JGI IMG/M metagenome (GOLD analysis project Ga0315909, IMG submission 203527) | Freshwater fungal communities from buoy surface, Lake Erie, Ohio, United States - Buoy 2 MA125 | ecosystem: Environmental > Aquatic > Freshwater > Lake | place: USA: Lake Erie, Ohio... | reverse complement strand
ATGGGGCCACACAATCAAAATAAGTTTGGCTTCTTAAGATATAAATGTTATATTTAATTAAAATAAATAAAGGTTATGGCAAAACAAAAAACAAAACACACTGAAGTGTCTCTAAACATTAAAGAGGCAAAACAATTCTTAAAACACATTATAAATAACAATCGTTATTTACAATCAAATGGTAAGTTACCTGTAGCCGTTGAGGTAGTTGGTGACTCAGGTATTGGTAAAACATCAACAATTTTACAATTAGCCAAAGAAACGGATCTAAACTTTGTTAAGTTGAACTTAGCTCAAATTGAGGAGCTAGGTGACTTAGTAGGTTTTCCAATTCGTCAATTTGAAGTATGTAAAACTGATAATGACTGTTTATGGATTGATGAACACGCAGTAGAAGAGTACACTAAACAAGGCTACAAATTTACAGGTCTAAATCGTATGAGTTACTGTCCACCTGAATGGATTAGTGGTAAAACTAATGGAGGTATCTTATTATTAGATGACTGGAATCGCGCTGACGTTAGGTTTATTCAAGCTGTTATGGAGTTAATTGATAGACAACAATATATTAGTTGGACATTACCTAAAGATTGGCATATCATTTTAACAAGTAATCCTGATAATGGAGACTATTTAGTTAATAGTATTGATAACGCTCAAAAAACACGATTTATCACAGTTAATCTTAAATTTGATATTAATTGTTGGAGTGAGTGGGCTGAAGATGCTACAATAGATAGTAGATGTATTAACTTCTTACTTAAACACCCAGAATTAGTGTCTACAAATACTAACTCAAGAAGTATTACAACATTCTTTAATTCAATCTCATCATTAAATTCATTTGATAGTGAGTTAGGTTTAATTCAAATGATTGGTGAAGGTAGTGTAGGACCTGAGTTCACAACTATGTTCACAATGTTTATCAATAATAAATTAGATAAGATTATCTCACCAGAAACTATTATGACTCATGATAGTGAAGAGTATGTTTTAAATACTTTAAAAGGTATTGTTGGTAAGGGTGATAAATACAGAGCAGATTTAGCATCAATATTATCAACTCGTATTGTTAACTTTAGCTCATATTATGCTAAGAATAATAAGGTTGAGAAACCATATATTGATCGTTTAGCGTTTTTAATGAATGAAGATTTGTTTGCTATGGATTTAAAATATAAAATTGTAAAATCAATCTATAATGGTGAACCAAGCAAATTCAAATCATTAATGTTAAATAAAACTTTAATTCAATTTTTAACTAAGTAATTATGAAAAATCAAAATATAGGTCGTTTAACTACTACTCGAGATCATGGGGGTAAATATGTATTTAATGTAGGTTGGGCATTAGTAGGAGGCGTCATACCAGAAGATTACCAAACCAAAATTAAAAATTTCTTAAATGAAATAAAAGATAATAAACTAACTGATAATAGTACAGTCTATGTTACTCCATTATCTGAATTACCTTCATATAAACTTAAAAATTATATTGAAGAAAATAAATTAAATATAACTACTGCTCGTAAACTTGAAAAATTAGATACTCTGATTGTTAATAAAGAATTTATTGAAAATCATTACCATAATATTACTCAATGGAATAATAAAACAAGAACAAATGAAACTAATCATATAGATGACTATCTAATATTCCCAGTAGATGCTGTATTAAAAGATTCTTCATTTAAAAACTATATTAATCCACATAATAATAGATGGAATGATATAAGTGTAAAAGGAAAAAAACACTTAACTCACTATTGTATATCAATAGATGAATACCATGATATATGTGCTATAATTCCTCATTTTCAAATTATTAAAGATAAAGCTACAATACATAGAGGAATTAGACTTGAAGGATCACATGGTTCTAAAAAAGCATTTGATAGTTTAGAGTTTTATATTAATCTATTAGATAATGTTAAAAAACATAATTTAAAAGTTGTTCTTGATTCAAATGTAAATGAAGATATTAATAAAGGATTAGTTATTGACTTTGATGTGTTCCAAAATTTATATGGAATGTTAAAAAGTACTGATATTGGTAATTGGGAGGTAGCGAAAGAAATTATTGCTAACTGTGAGTTTGAAGCATCAAAAGCTTATATTATAGCTTTATATAACATGTTTCCTGATTTACGTAAAACAAGTGGTAATAAAAACTACAACTTAGTTAAAAAAGCATTAGATAATAAAAAATTAGGAATATATATTCATCAAAGAGGATATGTTCCGGCATTTGAATCATTACTAACACATTTTAGTGCTAAATGTCCTGAATTAATTCCACAACTAATGCCTTGTTTGATTTATCGCATAAATGATTTAGCTAAAAAAGAAGTAATTAAAGAGATAATCTTAGCTTAATATTTATACATAAACAATATTAATGGCTAAAGTAGTACTTTTAAGTTGTACAAAATCAAAATTAGACCATACGGCTCCTGCTCAGGAGCTGTATTCTGCTTCTCCAATGTTTCAAAAAACATTAGAATACGGTAAATCACTCAAACCAGATAAAATGTTTATATTATCTGCTAAACACCATTTAGTTCCTTTAACTAAAGAATTAGCACCATATGATAAAACATTAAAGGAAATGCCTAAAGATGAAAAAGAAAAATGGGGTGAAGAAACAATTAAGCAGATGAAATCTCATGGTATAAATGTGGATAAAGACCGTTTTATATTCTTAACCGGAAGTGAATATATGAAACCATTAACTAAGTATATCCCCGAAGATAACATTGAAAAACCAATGGATGGACGTAGAATGGGAGAACGTTTACAGTGGCTAAACAGTCAAATCAAGAAAATAAAAGAAGTAGTATCTAAATTTAAGAAACTTATTTATGAAGCATTCAAAAAATAAACTAAACGAATATATACAGTTATATCTTAATGATTTAGAAGATTATGGTGGTGAGGGTGATAATTTAGTTATTAGTGAAATAGCTTTATCTGAATTTAAAACATTATTAACCGAATCAGAACAAGATATAATACAATTATTACGTGAAGCTAAAAAAGATTCACGACCTGCTTATCGAGTTGTGTATAAAGATTTCCTAAAATATCTAGAAAATATATAACCTAATGTTTGGCTACCCAAGATTTTGATGTTATATTTAGTATATAAAATTAATACATATGGGAGTAGATCCAACATTACAAGTTAAAAAGTACACATCAAAAGAAGGAGTAGTACGTTACATGAAAGATGGTAAATTACATAACTGGGATGGACCAGCAGTAATTCACCCAGACGGAAAAGAAGAATATTTTATTAATGGTTTTGAACACACTAAAGATAGCTGGAAGAAAGCTAGAAAATCAGGTGATGGTTTACCATGGTATAAAAGTGGTGTTGCAAAACAAAGATTTTAAATTAGGCTTGCAAATGCAAGCTTTTTTGTTATATTACAAATATGAAGATAGGATTAACAGGAACAATGAGTGTTGGAAAAAGTACACTCGTACATGCTTTAAAAGAATTACCTGAATTTAAAGATTATTTCTTTGCTACTGAACGTAGTAAATACTTACGTGATTTAGGTATTCCATTAAATACTGATAGTACATTAAAAGGTCAAACAATATTCTTAGCTGAACGTTGTTCTGAACTAATGAGAGAAAATGTTATTACTGATAGAACAGTAATTGATGTAATATCATTTGCTAAATGCGCTCAATCAATTCATAATGAAGATAAAATATCATTTGTTGAATACGCTGCTCCATTTATTTGGGAATATGATTATATATTTTATGTGTCTCCTATTGGAGTAGATATTGAAGATAATGGGGTTAGAGAAACTGACGCTGAATATCGTGAATTAATTGATTTAACAATTAAAAGTACTATTACTGATAATTTAAATCATATTCAAAACTTTGGTATCATATCAGGCACTACTGAACAACGTATTGATCAGATTAAACATTACCTAGGTTTTTGATATATTTATATACAAAACTTAAGGTTTTATGAGTCAAGATCTAAAACAAATCATTAGAGAAGAATACTTAAAGTGCGCTCAAGACCCAGCGCACTTTATGCGTAAATACTGTTATATCCAACATCCACAACGTGGTAGAGTATTATTCAATTTATACCCATTCCAAGATAAAGTACTTAATTTATGGAAAGACAATCCATATGATATAATACTTAAATCAAGACAGTTAGGTATCTCAACTTTAGTAGCAGGTTATTCATTATGGTTAATGTTATTCCATAAAGATAAAAACGTTTTATGTATAGCTACTAAACAAGAAACAGCTAAAAACATGGTAACAAAAGTTAAATTCATGTTTGAAAATCTACCATCATGGCTAAAAATACCAGCTGAAGAAAATAATAAATTAACATTACGATTAAGTAATGGTTCGCAAGTTAAAGCAGTATCAGCAGCAGGTGACGCAGGACGATCTGAAGCTGTTTCACTTCTTATTATAGATGAGGCAGCATTTATTGATGGTATTGGTGAAATATGGGCTTCTGCTCAACAAACCTTAGCTACTGGAGGAGGAGCAATTGTATTATCTACCCCATATGGTACTGGTAACTGGTTCCATCAAACCTGGGTTAGAGCAGAAGCAGGTGAAAATCAGTTCCTACCAATTAAATTACCTTGGTATGTTCATCCTGAACGAGATGAAAACTGGAGAAAAAAACAAGATGAATTATTAGGTGATCCAAGATTAGCTGCTCAAGAATGTGACTGTGACTTTAATACATCAGGTGATGTTGTATTTTATCCTGAATATATTGACTTTATAATGTCAACTTACGTTAAAGATCCCTTGGAGAGACGAGGAGTAGATCGTAACTTATGGATATGGGAACCAGCAGATTATAGCCGTAGTTATATGGTTGTAGCTGACGTTGCTCGAGGAGATAGCAAAGACTTTTCAGCATTCCATATAATAGATATTGATACTAACACACAGGTAGCTGAGTATAAAGGTCAATTATCACCAAAAGAATTTGGTTATCTATTAGTTGGAATAGCAACAGAATACAATGAAGCATTGTTAGTTGTTGAAAATAATAATATAGGATGGGCGACTTTAGATGCAATTCAAGAAAGAGGGTATAAGAATTTATATTTCTCTCCTAAAACTGAAGCAATAAATGCTGAATCTTATTTAGAAAAACTAGATGATCCATCAAAAATGGTACCTGGTTTTACAATGAATTTAAGAACTAGACCACTAGTTATTAATAAATTTAGAGAATATATTGGAGATAAAAGTGTTATCATACAATCTAAACGATTAGTTGAAGAAATGAAAGTATTTGTTTGGAAAAATGGTAAAGCAGAAGCACAATCTGGATATAATGATGATTTAGTTATGAGTTTTGGAACAGCAATGTATATAAGAGACACAGCTCTTAAGTTTAAATCACAAGGAGTTGATTTAGCTCGCGCTATGTTAGCAAATATATCAAATGTAAAACCAAATTCTCAAGGGGTTTATAGCCCAAATACATATAATAACCCATACAAAATAAACTATGGTTACGGCGATGAGGACATTAGCTGGTTACTATAATATTTATTGGTATAATTTAACATAAAATGGCAGATACTAGTGTATTTTCACGTCTACAGCGATTATTTGCAACTGATGTAATAATCAGAAATGCTGGAGGAAATGAATTAAAAGTAATGGATGTTAACAGCATCCAGATGACAGGTGAATATCAAACAAACTCTTTAGTTGACAGATACAATCGTATATATTCAAGTAATAGTACCTCACTTTATGGTGCTCAACTAAACATTAACTGGAAATATCTTCGCACTCAGATTTATTCTGATTATGATGCTATGGATACAGATGCAATCATTTCTTCTGCTTTAGATATTATAGCTGATGAGAGTACTCTTAAAAATGATATGGGGGAAGTACTTCAAATTAGAAGTAGCGATGAGGATACACAAAAGATTTTATATAACTTATTCTATGATGTATTAAACATTGAGTTTAATCTATGGTCTTGGATTCGTCAAATGTGTAAGTATGGTGATTTCTTCTTAAAATTAGAGATCGCTGAAAAATTTGGTGTATATAATGTTATACCTTACACTGCCTACCACATTGAAAGACAAGAAAATTACGATCCTAAAAAACCAGCTGAAATAAGATTTGCTTTCTCTCCTGATGGCTACGCAGGTGGATCAGGTTATTATGGTATTGGAGGTCAAGGCACTCAGTCATCTAAAAAGAATGACAAAAACATTTATTTTGACAACTACGAAATGGCTCACTTCAGATTAATTACTGATGTGAACTATTTACCATATGGAAGATCATATTTAGAGCCTGCTCGTAAATTATACAAACAATACATCTTAATGGAAGACGCAATGTTAATCCACCGTATTGTTCGCGCTCCAGAAAAACGTATTTTCTATATCAATGTTGGTTCTATTCCACCAAATGAAGTAGAAAACTTCATGCAGAAGACTATCAATACAATGAAGAAAACTCCATTTATTGATCCTCAAAGTGGTGAGTACAACATGAAGTATAACCAACAAAACATCTTAGAAGATTTTTACATCCCAGTAAGAGGTAATGATAGTGCTACTAAGATTGAACCTACTAAAGGTATGGATTACACAGCAATTGAAGATGTAGTTTATTTAAGAGATAAATTATTTGCTGCTTTAAAAGTACCTAAAGCATTTATGGGTTATGAAAAAGACTTAACTGGTAAAGCAACATTAGCAGCTGAGGATATTCGATTCGCTCGCACAATTGACCGTATTCAACGTATTATATTATCTGAATTGTATAAAATCGCGTTAGTGCATTTATACACACAAGGATATAGAAATGAAGCATTAACTAACTTTGAATTATCATTAACTACTCCTTCTATCATTTATGATCAAGAAAGAATAGCATTAATGAAAGAAAAAGTAGATTTAGCTCGTAATATTATTGAAACTAAAATCTTACCTACTGACTGGATTTATGATAATATATTCCATTTAAGTGAAGATCAATTTGATGAATATAGAGATTTAATAGCTGAAGATCAAAAGCGTATCTTTAGAATGAAACAAATTGAAAATGAAGGTAATGATCCATTAGAAACAGGTAAATCATATGGTACACCTCATGACTTAGCTACACTATATGGTGCTAGCAGAATGGGTTCATTACCAGATGGATATGATGAAGATTTAAAGTTAGGTCGTCCTGAAGAAAAAGCATCAAATATTGGAACTCAAAAGAATGCATTTGGTACTGATAGATTAGGTAACAAAGGTATGAAAAATGGAGATGACACTGGTGAAGATAAATCACTTAGAAATAATTTTAAAGGTGGTTCACCATTAGCTTTAGAAAACATGCTTAAAAATAAACCATTATTTGAAAATCTAGACAAAAGAATATCAGTAAAGAAAGACGATTCCTCGTTATTAGATGAGTCTCAAATACGAGAATAAAAACTTTTTATATATTTATAATAAAAATTATACCAAAGTGAATATTAAACACTCGAAGTACAAAAACCCGGGAATACTCTTTGAATTGCTTGTTAGACAAATAACAGCGGATACTTTATCAGGTAAAGACTCCCCAGCTTCTAATATTTTAAAGAAATATTTTACTAAATCTGAATTAGGTAAAGAATATAGACTATATGAAAGTTTCTTTAAACATGTAGGAAACATTAGTGAAGCTAAAGCAGATATGGTTGTATCAACATTAGTTGAAAGTTCTAAACATTTAAACAGATCAGCTCTTAAGAGACAAAAATATAACTTAATTAAAGAAATTAAGTCTAATTATAATCTTGAAGAGTTTTTTAAAACTAAACTACCTAACTATAAAGCACAAGCGGCTTTATTTACATTATTAGAGGTATACAACAGTGAAAACTTAGCTGACCCTAATCAGATTATAGAAAATAAAACAGTTCTTTTAGAGTATTTAACTAAAACTACTATTGATAAAAAAGAAGTTAAAGAAACTATCTTAGAGGAATTCAAACATCAAGATAAAGATATTCGTGTTTTAACTTATAGAGTATTACTTGAAAAATTCAATGATAAGTATGCTGATTTGAATGAAAATCAAAAATCAGTATTAAAAGAATTTATTAATAGTATTGATAGTACACCTAAATTAACAGAAGTCTATAACACTAAAGTGAACGAAATTAAAGAAGCATTAGTTGCTTTAAATAAAAAAGTAACTGACAAAGCTATTCAAATTAAAATCCAAGAAGTTATAAATATTTTACCTTCATTAGGTAAAACTGATAAAGTAAATGATGATAACTTAGTAAATCTTCTTCAATATTATCAATTGTTAGAAGAATTAGAATCAGCGAAATGAACTTAAAGGATAGAATAAGAGAGATAGTTAAAAAGCACTTAGATGAAATGAGTGCTACTGGGACTGGCTCTTCATTTAACTCAGGTCCTAATGGAGAAAATTCTTCTACACCGGTAGCTGGGGTAGCTCCAAATTACTATGTTAAAAAATTAGGATTTAAACTTGTTAATAAAAAGAAATTAAATAAAGCTGCTAAAGGTATTGAAGTAAAACAATTATTTGAAGAAGATACACCTAGCTTTGATATAGAGTCATATTTATCGTCGTTACAAACTGATGATGAAACTAAAAAATATATAGCTGATAAAGTAGGTGATTTTAACACATTAGCAGCTAAACTAAAAGAACTTATTGAGCTAATTAGAAACGCTAAATTAAAAACAATAAATTCATATAGAGACAACCCAGAAATGAAATCACTATATGGAACAGATTTAGCTAGTTCTTTATTAGATGATGTAATTGAATTATTTAAAGATTAAAAATGGAAAAAACACTACAAGAACAGTATAACCTTATTAAAGAAGGTAAAGGAAATAAAGCATATTTCTTAAAATCAGCATTTCGCTTATTCCCAGATATGTTATCACCTGTTAACACATTTGAAGATACTGTAACTATTCTTAAAAATAGAAGCATCATCAGTGAAGGTATAGGTGGTTTAGTAACATCAGGTAAAAAACAAGATTGGCACTCTATCTTTAAAGAGAACATAGACAAGATTAAAGAAGATGACATTCAAAATAAAGAAAATATTAAAAAGGCTGTTGAATATTATAATCAAAACGCAGGCCGTATTTCAATGAAAGACGCAGCATCTAAATTTAATGTTGCTGAATTTGATGTTATCTCAGCCCTAAACCAAGGAGCTATTAGTGGAATTAGATTTGAAAACATAAATGAAGCTAAAGAAAAAGAAGAACCATCTAAAGAAGTATTAGATAACCAAAAACATAATTTTGATTATAAAGATGAAAAAAATTATGATAACTTATTTGGTGAAGAATTCTTAAAAGGATACTACACTGAACTAAAAGATCCATCTAACGCTGATAAAGATGTTGATGAATTAAGAGCAATTGTCGCTAAAAATTTAGCTAAAGATCATCAATACTATGTTAAAAATGGTCAATTTGGAGTCAAAGGATTAGGGTACACAACTGAAGCGCCGGGTTTAGGTGAACCAAAAGAACCTAAAGGTAAATTTAAATCATCAGGATATGGTGATTTAAAAGAATCAGTATTACGCTCTCAAATTCATCTTTTAATTAAAGAAGTATTATCTGAAACACCACCTTTAAAAGCAGGTGAAATGGGAACATATGAGGGCAAACCAGTATTTATCATAGCTGTGTCAATGCATGCTAAAACAGATAAAGATGAATCTCAACCATTTTCATATACTATTAAAACAGAAGATGGTAAAATATATAAAGAAGTTCCTATTAATGCTGTTAAACCATCATTATCTGAAACTAAAGATAAAGATAAAGATAAAGAAAAAGAAGAAGCTAAAAAGAAAAAAGAAGAACTTAAAAAATTAGATAAAGAGTGGAAGAAAAAATTAAAAACAGGTGATGTAGATAGTGTAGATGAAACTAAAAAACCTGTATCTGAAGCATTAGATATGGATTCTATTAAAAATGAAGGTGAAGATGCTAAGAAAAAAGTAATGGAAAGACGTATTACAAATGAAATTGTAAAACGTAAAAAACAAATCAAAGCATTAGAAACTTTAACTGAATTAGAAGGTAATGAAGATAATATAAAAAAAGTTAAAGAACTTCAATCTGAGATTAAGAAATTAGAAGGTGCTAAAGCTAAGTTAAATGGTAAGAAAAAGAAAGAAAAAGAGGTAGATGAAATGATTCTCCAAAATACTAAAACTAAAGCAACAGTAGTAGCTACTAATCCTCAATCTATAGCAACTCTTAAAGGAGCAGGTTTTCAACCTAGACCTGGATCAGAAGATGTAACACCAGCGGGAAAATAATATGAAACAAGTATTAATTGAAACTCAATATTTCACAGCTAAACCTTCAAAATTAATTGAAGGAAAATCATCAACAGGTAATCCACTTGTTGAAGGTATTTTAGCTACTTGTGAAGTAAAAAATGGTAACGGTCGTTACTATTCAAGAGAATTGTGGGAACGTGAGATCAAAAAATACATGGATAGTGTCAATGCTAATAGAGCATTAGGTGAATTAGACCACCCAGATTCATCTATTATTAATTTAAAAAATGTATCTCATAATATTAAAAAGATTTGGTGGGATGGAGACCATGTAATGGGAGCGATTGAAATACTACCTACACCATCAGGTAATATCTTAGCTGCTTTATTTCAAAACAATATACCTGTAGGTGTTTCATCCCGTGGAATGGGTTCATTAAAACAAATGGGTGATTTAATGGAAGTACAAGATGACTTTGAATTATTATGTTGGGACTTTGTCTCAACTCCTTCAAACCCAGGTTCATATATGAAAGAAGTAGGTATGATGAATGAATCTAAATTACCTCAACAAACTAATAAGTATATAAAAGTAAATTCTGTTATCACAGATATATTATGTGCTAATGGAACTTGCCCAATATTTTAACCTCTCCTAGAATAGTATTTTAGGACTGATGCCTTTCGAAAGAAAGGCATTTCTTTTTTGTAAAAAGGTGACTTTACATATCTCCATATATATGTATGCTCAAATATGCTACCCCAATCTACTATGTAGCATGAATTAGTAAAAAATCTATTACGTTTCTTAATAAACGTATTTCCAAAACAATTTAATTGAGGACAAAAAATGAACAGAGAAATGCTCAAAGAAGCAATCGCTGAGGCTAAAACTATCAAAGAAACAGCTATCGCGAATGCAAAAGCAGCTCTTGAAGAAGCATTCACTCCACAACTTACCGCTATGTTTGCTGAAAAGTTAAACGAAATGGAAGGTATGGAAGAAGAAGTTTCTAAAGAGATGACTGACGAAAACTACAGTGTGGATGAAGATTTTAATCTTGAAGAAATCCTAGCTGAACTTGACGAAGTAAGTAAAGAAGATGAAATTAAAGAATCATCAGAAAACATGGAAGAGCTTATGCTTGAAGAAATGTCTGATGAAGAACTTGAAGGTCTTATTCTAAAAGTATTACGTCAAGAAATCGAAGCTGGTAATGTTGAAGCCGGTGAAAATTTTGAAGAAGAAGAAACTGATATGGAAGATATGGAAGACATGGGTGACATGGAAGATATGGAAGACATGGAAGGTGAAGAAGAAGTTGAAGACACAGAAGAAGTTGAATTAGAAGAACTTTTAGCTGAAATCGAAGAAATGGAAAAAGAAAAAGAACCACTTAAGGAATATGTAGATGATTATATAACTCCTCTACAAGCACTTTTAGCAATTGGTGGACCAGTTGCAGCAGTTGTAGGTTCATTCTTGTACTATAAATTTAAAGATAAAGCTAAAGATGTAGTAGCTAAAGCTGAAGCTGGTGACGCGGCTGCTAAAGCTGAGTTAGAAAAAGCTAAAGCTGAAGCTGAAAAAGCTATTCCAACTATTAAAGAAGCTGATGCAACTGAAATGGAAGAAACTATCGCTGAACTTCGCTCTGAACTTAACGAGGTAAATTTACTTAATGCTAAATTACTTTACACAAACAAAATTTTCAAAGCTAAGAATCTTACCGAATCTGAAAAAGTAAAGGTTTTAAACACATTTGACAAAGCAGAAACAGTAAAAGAAGTGAAATTAGTATTTGAAACTTTAACTGAGTCTTTAAAAGCATCAAGTATTGCTAAAAAGAACACTATTAAAGAATCATTAGGATCAGCTTCTAAAACTATTAGTGCTCCTGTTGAAACAAAACAACCAATTATTGAAGTAAATGATGCTTTTGCTCGTATGAGAATATTAGCCGGACTTAAATAATTAAAACTAAAATTTAAATTAACTAAAACCAATTTTAAAAAATGGAAACAATTCAATCATTAGTTGAATCTGCAAACCCATGGAAATCACTTCAAAGCGACGCTGCGCGTTTAGCTAACAAGTGGGTTAAAACCGGCCTTTTGGAAGGTTTGGGTGAGGATGTCAACCGTAACAACATGGCTTTGATGTTGGAAAACCAAGCAAAGCAATTAGTAGTAGAATCTTCTGCTACTGGAACTAACTCTTATTTCACTTCTGGAACAAATGGTGAAAACTGGGCTGGTATTGCATTACCATTAGTACGTAAGGTATTTGGTCAAATCGCTGCGAAAGAATTCGTTAGTGTTCAACCAATGAACTTACCTTCTGGTCTTGTATTCTTCTTAGATTTCCAATATGGTAACACTAAGAACCCATTCACTTCAGGTGGTTCTTTATATGGTAACCGTAATGCTTCTAGCACAACTCCATTCGCTACCCCAGCGGCTGAAGGTGGTTTATATGGCGCAGGTCGTTTTACTTACTCTACCAACCAAACATCATCTGTTAATACCTTTACAATAGGTACAGCTGTAGCTGACTTAGCGATTTCATCAGGTTCTTGGGCTGAAGTAGGATTTGACTCAGCTTTATCAGCTTCTGCACAAGATGGTGTACGTATTAAAAAATTCACTATCTCAGCTTCTAAATTACCAAATGCTGATCCTGAGGCTGCACGTGGGTTTATTGTTAGTGGATCTAGTTTAGGAGTTGCTAATAATTTACAAGCATTCCATAACTATAACCCAACTACTACTACTTACACATTCTTCATTACTGCTTCTACAGCTACAGCTGCTACTCAAGTATACACTGTATTCTATAACAAAGCAACTACTGATCAATATCGTGGTGATTTCGAAGATACATCTGCACCTTCATTCTCTGTACCTAACGCTGCTAGCGCTACTTCAATTTCTATCCCAGAAATTAATATCTCTATGCAATCTCAAGCTATCACTGCTAAAACTAAAAAGTTAAAAGCAGCATGGACTCCAGAATTTGCACAAGATTTGAACGCTTACCAAAACTTAGATGCTGAAGCTGAATTAACTAACATCATGAGTGAGTATATCTCTTTAGAGATCGACTTAGAAATCTTAGATATGTTAATTGAAGATGCTCCAGCAGCTAACACTGAGTACTGGTCAGCTATTAACAACAACACTTTGAATAACGCTGGAACAGATTGGACAGCTAGTTTAGGATTCTACAACACTCAAGGTGCTTGGTTCCAAACTTTAGGTACTAAAATTAACAAGATCAGTAACAAGATTCATCAGTTGACTCTTCGTGGTGGTGCTAACTTCATGGTAGTATCTCCAACTATCTCTACAATCTTAGAATCTATCCCAGGATTTGCAGCTAACGCTAACGGTGCTGAAGATATGGAATATGCATTCGGTGTACAAAAAGCTGGTCAATTTAACAGCCGTTACACTGTTTATAAGAACCCTTACATGACAGAAAATACTATTTTAGTAGGTTTCCGTGGTAAGCAATTCTTAGAGGCAGGTGCTGTATTCGCTCCATACATTCCGTTGATCATGACTCCTCTTATCTACGATCCAAACACCTTCACTCCACGTAAAGGATTGTTGACTCGTTTCGCTAAGAAGATGTTACGTCCTGAATTCTATGGTAAGGTTTACATCAACGGTTTGAACACCCTGTAAGCTATCCTTAGATAATATCTAACAATTGAGCCCAGAGTAATCTGGGCTTTTTTGTTGATATTTATATACAAATAATAAGTCATGACAGATTTCAATCGAAGTGAAGAGGCTCAAAAAATCTTTAAAGAAAAAAGAAAGCCTAAAAACCCAATTAGTTTTAAAATCCAACTAAATGAAGAACAAAAAGAAGCAAAACAATTAATTTTAGACCACCCAGTCACACTATTAAAAGGTATGGCTGGATCAGGAAAAACATTAGTTGCTTGTCAAGTAGCACTTGATTTATTGTTTAGAAAAGATATTGAACGAATCATTATTACTCGCCCTACAGTAGCAAAAGAAGAAATAGGTTTTATACCAGGTGATTTAAAAGAAAAAATGGATCCATGGTTAGCTCCTATCTATGCTAACTTACATATGTTATATGATAAGACTAAAATAGAAAAATTAGTAGCTGATGGGCAAATAGAAATTGTGCCATTTGCATTTATGCGAGGTAGAACATTTCCCGACGCAGTAGTAATAGTAGATGAATGTCAAAATATTACTCACGGTCAAACTGAAATGATATTAGGTCGTTTAGGTAAAGGTGGAAAAATGATATTTTGTGGAGATATAACTCAAACTGATTTAAAGCAAAAGAAAGATTCTGGAATTGGATTTTTTACTCGATTAGAAGCGGAAATTAAGGGGGTTAAAGTAGTTACTCTTAAAACTAACCATAGACACGAAATTGTAGAACCTATTCTAAAATTATACTCAGACTATAGGGACTAATATTTATAACAAAACTTACACATGGCAGACTTACTCGTAACAATACAAGAATCAATTACTCTTCCTAATAGGAATAAAGAAATATTATCTAACACTAAAGTTATTTCTGGTATTAATCAAACCTTAAGAAGGATAGATACTATACCAACTGTTTTTAGTGGTTCTGGAGTAGAAATTCTTCATTTTGTTGACAGTGAATCTGAACAAACTGGTGGTGGATTTGTAAAACAAGATGTTAAATATGTTAGAATTACTAATTTAGATTCTACTAATTATAGTTTAATATATTTAATTGATACAAATGATGAAAGTGTTATTTTTAAATTAGATGCTGGTAAATCCTTGATGTTTGGTAATGCTGATTTTAATGCTACAAGTGTTAATGACTATGTTATAGAAGGAGTATGGGACCCAGATTATTATTCTAGTTTTGTTTATTACAATAGTATAAAAGCCAAAGCAATAAGTTCTAGTATACAACTAGAATATTTTGTCGCTTCTGCTTAATATATAACATATTTATAATAAAAATTTAACACATGGCATTAACATATAGAGGTACTAAAGGATCTCCTTTAACCATTGAAGAAATTGATAGTAATTTTGCTTACTTCACTGGTTCACATAGTATAACTGGTTCACTTACAATAAGTGGAGCATTATATACTACTGAACCATTACTAATAACTGGTTCATTACTACCAGTAGACTCTGGAGGAACAGCTTTAGGTGATCCTGAATTATACTTCGGAGAATTATATTTAAGTTCTGCTTCTATCAATTTTATGGGATCACCAAATAACCAAATTGCTTCTATAAAAGCGTATGGTGAAAATATGGGTGCGATATTTGGAAACGGAAATGTATTTATCGCTCCAAATATACCTAGTGGATCTAGTATTAAAAATCTTAGAGGATCATTTTCTGTAGGAACAGGTTCATACGCTATTGGAACAGGATCAGCTACATTTGGTCAATTTGTTTACGCTGGTGGTAATTATCAAACTATTGTTGGTGGTTACAATCAAGTTAACTACAGTTCAAATTCTTTTGTAATAGGTAATGGTATTAATACTGGAAGTAGAAGTAATTTATTATTTGCCTCAGGCTCACAAGTTCAAATAACTGGTTCATTAGTAATTTCAGGATCTATAAGTGTAATTTCAGGATCTATAAATGCTGGAAATGGAACAATAGTATTCCCAGGATTAGTATTAAATAGCTATATTGATGATGCTGCGGCCGCTGCTGCTGGTATCCCAGTAGGTGGATTATACAGAAATGGAAGTTTTGTACAAATTAGATTAGCATAAAATAATTTTACATATATGTCAATACTTTCAGGCTCATTAAACCTAAATGGTAATATAGTATCTAGTGGAGATTTAACTTTTTCAAATACTAGCTCAGCTGTAGTACAAAATGTACGTACTATAACTCCAAATGGAACCTCTTCATTTGATGGGTCTAGTAATACAACCTCTACATTAGATTATGGAATTAACATTATATATACTGCTACATCATCTAGTTATTGTGTTAAATTTCCTCAACCTACTACTGGTAAAAGCGTTACAGTAATTAATAAAAGTGGTATAGATATAAAAATATTCCCAAGTAATGCTGGGGGAGACATTAACGGTGGAATTGATGAATATGTTTCTATCCCATCAGATGGAACCTCATATTTATTTAACTGCTATGAAAACCCACTACCAGGTGGGTGGTCGGTAGTATCAGCAACTGGTAATAGTTTAATATTAACTTCAGAAGCAATTACTTCTTCATTAAGTGAATTTAACTCACCTTGGATTGGTCAATCATTTTCAGCAAGTAGACATAATGTAGGATTTATTAATAATACTATGCAAGCTACTGGTAGTAGTATACTATCATCCCAAAATCCATGGAATTCATTAGGATCATCTGGTGGGATTTCTCAATATGGAATATATACTTATACTAGTAATTACGGTGATTATAGTAGCTTTAATGTTTTTAATCACCAACGCCCAGATAATCCATGGAAAAAACTAAATAGTATAAAAATTATAACTAATATATCAAGTAGTCTTCAAGATAATATATATTTTAGTTTAGCTCTTGGATTATCATGTGAAATATATAATGCTGGAACAAATGAAGAACCTACATACCCATGGGACGCTACAGGAACTTGGAATAATCCAAACCCACAATGGGTTGCTTTTCGTGATGGTATTTTAACTTCTTGGGTGAACGCTAACCCAGGAAATATGGGTGCTGATATTGGAGTAGGAGCAGGAGGAATGGGTTTAAACGCGATAGCTTCAGTAACCCCAGGAACATTTACTGCTGGTCCTGATAGTCCATATTTGGCTGCTTCCCCAGGTGCCCCAGGTACACTTAAATTTTCCATGAATGTATCTCAAAATAATACTATTAGTAGTCTTGGGGCTACTAATTTAGGGATAAATTTTATAGGTAGTTTCTCTAATTTAACAGGAACATATGATGTATATAGAGTTAAACATTGGGGCATACATATGGGTCACTATCTAAATGCACCCTTACCAAAAGTAAAACTTATTCCTAGATATTCTATAACTTTATCTTAAACTAAAAATAATGGCATACATATCACTTTATTCAGCATCTATCTATCAGTCAGCTAGTAATGTATTGCAAATAACAGCTAGTAGTGGTGGAAAATCAACTAACGCTATTACAGGTTCATGGTCTCGTTTAACAACCGGGTCATACATGTTTGTATCATCTGGCTCATTTTCTGGAGCTTCAGGTAGTATTACTGGGAGTATGGCAATTAATGTCGCGTTATTTGCTACTGGTAGTGCGTCTTCTTACCAAGCAAATGGACTATTTGCTTATACTTCTAGATCAAATGCAAACGCTATTTTTATAAACACATACTCAGATTTTATATCTCAAACTTTGGCTGATAATGCAATTGGATCTGGATCATGTAATTTATCTATAGGAATTAATTATTAAGGTTATTTAAAAAAACTTTATATTTAGGGTTTTTTACATATTTATAAATAAACACCTAAATAACATGTCAATACTTTCAGGCTCATTAAATCTAAATGGTAACTTAATTGCCAGCGGAGATATATCATTCACAACATCTGGCTCAGGTGTAATCCAAACTTTAACTACCATCGCAGCTAATGGAACTGCATCATATGCTGGATTCAGTAATACTACTGCTTCTTTAAATTTTGGTATTAATCTTATAGATTATGCTGCTTCTCAAGACTATTGTGTTAAGCTACCTCAACCAGTTACTGGAAAAAGTGTTATAGTAATAAATAAGAGTGGTATAGATGTAAAAGTATTCCCAAGTAACATTGGAGGAGACATTAATGGAAGTATAAATGGATTTGCTACAGTTCCATCAAATGGAACCTCATATGCTTTTAATTGCTATGAAAACCCATTACCTGGAGGATGGTCAGTATTATCAACAAATGGTACTACTCAAACATTAATCTCAGAAGTCATTAGTGGTTCGATAGGTTCTAAAGTATACCCAGCACCTGGATGGGAGACTTCAAAAAATCAATTTGCTTTTATAAATAATACTTTAAAAGCTAGTGGAAGTGTTATTGCTGGTGTTCCACCACAATTTAATTTTCTAGCACCAACATTTGACCCCCAATATCAAATAGGAGATACATATAGCACTAATTATCAAAGTAATCAATGGATAACCTCTAGACAATATCCAACTGATTCTTGGAGAAGAATTAATAGTATAACTTTAGTTACTAATATTACAGGAAGTGCTATAGTAACAAACCAAATTGGATGTGTTATGACCCTTGGATTTGATACTCACTTTTATTTTGCTAGTGATCCAACTCTTCGCTGGATTGGTGGATTCTGGAATAATAATACTGGTTACCCAAACGTAGACCCGGCATGGACAAACTGGTATAATAATGTTCAAACCCCATGGGCAGCAGCTAATGATGGTAATGGATACCCAATCCAACAGGGTACTGGCGGATCAGGAATAGGTACAGTACCATCTACAGTTTCAGTTATACCAGGAACATTTACAGCTGGTGGTATAAGCCCATATTTAGCAGCCAACCCTGGAGAACCAGGAACTGCTAAATTTACTATAAATTTGCCACAACAATATGCGGCTAATTTCTTTGGTTGGACTGATCTTGGAGCTAGATATATAAGTTCTTTTACACCTGACCAATATTATTACAATGGAACATCTTATGTCCCAGTAGGATTATTAAACGCTTATAGTGCTAAATGTTGGGGAATAGGAATACACAATTTCTCATCAACTCTTACTTTTCCAGATTTAAAAATTTCACCTCAATATAACGTAACCTTAAATTAATAAAAATAATGGCATTCTTATCACTCTACTCAGCATCTATTTACCAATCAGCTAGTACTATGGTGCAAATAACAGCCAGTACAGGTGGAAAATCTACAAATCTTATAACAGGTTCATTCACTCGTACAGCTACTGGATCATATACATTTGTATCTTCAGGATCATTTTCAGGAAGAACAGGTAGTTACACTGGAAGTATAGTTAGTAATATATCTTATAACCCACAAGTTAATACTTCTTCATTCGGTAGTATTTTTGTTTCAACTTTAGATATAAATCCAAATGCATTTTATGTTTATACATTCTCTGATATGTTAACTCAAACATTAAGTGATAGTGCTATTGAATCTGGATCATATGAGATAAATATAGGAATTAACTACTTATAAAAAATAAATATTATTAATATTTTAGAAGATCCCCTAGTGGGATCTTTTATTTTCCTTTAATATTTATAACAAAATCTAACACATGAATATTCCTATATATCCTGGTTCTAGCTCATTTATTCCTGGAATGACACCGTTTGGGTTTTATGACTATGATACTCAATTTCAAACAGACGCTGATAAAGTAACAACATTTTGTGCTCGTCGACTAGGATATCCTATTATGGAAGTTGAATTGCAAGATTTAAACTTCTACGCGGCTTTTGAAGAAGCAATAACTACATATGGTAATGAATTATACGCTTACCAGGTTAGAGATAATATGTTAACTTTAGAAGGAGCACCATCAACATTAAATCCTACTAATGCTCTTATTACACCTAACATGGCTACTGTCATTCGTTTATCACAACAATATGGTGAAGAAGCAGGTGTGGGTGGAAATGTAACTTATTATAGTGGAGCTATGGCTCTTACAAGTGGTACTCAAGAATATGATTTAGGAGCCTGGGCTATTGAAAATAACATCACAGGTGGGATAGAAATTAAAAGAGTATTTTACCAAGAAATACCAGCTGTAAATCAAATGTATGCCCCTTATGGTTTAGGAGCATTTAGTGGATTAGGTGGAGTACCAGCAGCTGGTATCTATGGAGGCATCTATGGTGGTGGATATGGAGGCGGTTACTTAATGATGCCAGCGGCATTTGATGCAGCTGTAGTTCAGGGTATAGAATTAAGCAACACTATTAGATTATCAGCTTTCACATTTAATATTATAAATAATAAACTAAAAATATTCCCTATACCAAATGATAGTAATACTAGAGGAGGATTTATTTGGTTTGAATATATTAAAATAGAAGATAGACTAACAAATAGTATTACAGAAAACCCAAATGGAGATATTATAACAAATCCATCAAATGCCCCATACACTAATCCTATATATGGTCAAATTAATTCTATAGGTAGACAATGGATATTTGAGTATACATTAGCGTTATGTAAAGAAATGCTAGGATACGTACGTGGAAAATATTCAACTGTACCTATTCCTGACCAAGCCGTAACATTAAACCAATCAGATCTATTAGCATCTGCTGGGACAGATAAAACAGCTTTAATTGAAAGATTAAGAATGTATTTAGATGAAACTTCAAATCGTGCTTTACTTGAAAGACGCGCTCAAGAAAGTGATTTTAGAAGACAAGAAATTAATAATGTACCAATGACTATATACATCGGATAATGGCTTTATTTGGATCATCTCGAGATATTTCAATGTTTAGAAAAATCAACCGTGAGTTGTTAGGAGATGTTATTACTCAACAACTTGCTTTCTACAAATATGTTTTAGATAAAACTAAAATAAATATGTATGGAGAAGCATCAGGTGGTAAATTTTTTGAAGGTCCTATCTTATTAAATGCTTTAATAACTGTAGGTGATAATACAAGTCCTACAAGTGAGTTTGGTGTTGATTTTAATTGGGATATTAAAGTCGCATTCTTAAGAGATGATTTAGTTGACGCAAATGTTCACCCTGAAGTTGGGGACGTACTACTATACCAGGAATCTTATTTTGAAATTGATAATACAAATATTAAACAATTTTTTGTGGGTAAAGATCCTGACTATCCATATGCAACTAACCCATTAAACCCAGGATTAGATCAATTTGGATATAATGTAAGTGTAGTTTGTGAAACACACTACATACCAGCAGATCGTGTTAACATTATTAAACAAAGATTATAATGGCTAAGCAAAGAAAACCAATACCTAAAACTCAAAAAGAGATAAGTAAACAACTACAGGAACCATATGTCCCACCAGTTGATGCTCTTGGTTTTTCTCCAACTGGTAATCCTAATGATACTAATAATATTAATAGAGCGAGCCAAACTTCGTTTAGAGATGATACTGTTAAACCTTTAGTTATTGGTTTAGAGGATTTAGACTGGGCTATAATGTATTACTTTCAAAATGTTATTAAACCAACAGTTAAACAAAATGGAGAATTGTTATCTGTACCTGTAATATATGGTTCACCTGAGAAATGGGCTTCATTCCAAAAACAAGGTTATTTAAGAGATTTACAAGGTCGTTTAATGGCTCCATTATTAATGTTTAAAAGAAATAACATTGAAAAAAATAGATCTCTAACAAATAAATTAGATGCTAATAATCCTCATAATGTAGCTGTCACTGGTAAAAAATATAGTAAACAAAATGCTTATAGTAGTTTTAATATACTAAATGGAATAAAACCTGAACAAACGTTATATGCTACTGTAGTACCTGATTACTTAACAGTTACTTATGATTGTGCTGTGTTTACTTATTATAATGAACAGCTAAATAAAATAATTGAGGCGGTTGAATATGCTTCTGATGCTTATTGGGGTGATCCTGAACGTTTTAAATTTAAAACAAATGTAGATTCATTCCCTACAACTATTGAGCTATCAGACAATGCTGAAAGAATAGTTAAAAGCACTTTCACTCTTAAGATGTTTGGCTATATCATACCAGATACAATACAAAAAGATACAACATTTGTACCTAAATTTTCAAATCGTAATAAATTAACATTTGGATTAGAAACAGTCTCAAACATTAATAACTTACCACCTACTTCATGATATTTATAATAAAATAGATTATGGAAAAAAAAGTTTTAACCCAAGAAGAAATTCAATCATTAAAGAAATTACAAATTAACCAAGCTAATATAATAACAGCTTTAGGTAGTGTAGAATATCAATTAGAAGTTTTAACATTACAAAAACAAAATCTTAAAATTGAATTACAAAAACAATTAGAAGAAGAAACTAAAACTAGTGAAGAGTTATCAAAAAAATATGGTGAAGGAAATATAGACCTAGAAAAAGGAGAAATTATTATATTACCATAATTTTGATACCTCTTAAGATATTTATAACAAAACTAAACACAATAACTAAAACATGGCAGAAATATTATTATCCCCTGGTGTATCAGCAAATGAAGTAGACACATCATTTGTAACTCAAGGTCCAATAACTGCTGGAGCGGCTATCATCGGTCCGACAGTAAAAGGACCAGTAGAAATACCTACAGTAGTCACTTCATATGCTCAATATCAACAAAAATTTGGAGATGTTTTCCAAAGTGGAAGCCCAGCTTTAACTTACACCTATTTTACATCTATAGCAGCTAGAAATTATTTTGATAATGGAGGTACTTCATTATTAGTAGCTCGTGTTGTGACAGGATCTTATTCTTCTGCTACAAGTAGTTTAATTGTAAGTTCTAGTGGAGCAGCTAGCCCAGTATTTGTTTTAGAAACAATTTCTGAAGGTACTATAATGAATAGCGCTGGACCTGAAGACTCAGCTGGAGCTTTAGCTAGTGGATCAGCTAATAATGTTAGATGGGAAATAACAGCTACTAACACATCCTCAGGAACATTTGCTTTACTTATCAGACAAGGAAATGACACAACTAATGAACCAACTATTTTAGAACAATATACTAATTTATCATTAGATCCCTATTCACCTGATTTTATATCAAGAAGAATAGGTGATAAAAAATTAACATATAGAACTGATGGTGGTGTAGCTTATTTACAAGAAACTGGAAGTTACGGTAATGTATCTGCTTATGTAAGAGTTAAAAGTGTTAACATAACTACTCCTAATTATTTCTTAAATAGTGGTACTCCAAATCCATTATATACTGGTTCATTACCAATTAACGCTAGTGGTTCATTTGGTGGAGCTTTAGGACAAATAAGAGGTGGAGCTAAATTCTATAATGATATAAACAGCACTGATACTCAAGGTTTAACACCTGGTTGTTATGATCGTATGGTTGACTTATTAGCCAACACAGATGATTATAAATTTAATGTATTAACAACACCCGGATTATGTAATGATCTTACAGATCATGCTGGTGTTATTAATGATATAATATCTAGTATCCAAAATCGTGGAGATGCTATTTACATCCCAGATATGGTATCTTATGGTAAAACTATCACAGATGTTGTTTCTAACGCCGCTGGTAAAAATACTTCATACGCTGCTACATACTGGCCTTGGGTTCAAGTATTAGAACCAAACACTAACCAATTAACATGGATCCCAGCTTCAACTGTTATCCCAGGTGTTTATGCTTATAATGATAGTGTTTCTTACCCATGGTTCGCACCAGCAGGTTTAAATCGTGGTAGTTTAAGTCAAGTAATTGGAGCTGAAAGAAATTTATCTCAAGCTAATAGAGATACTTTATATAATGGTAAAGTAAATCCAATCGCTACACTTAATGGACAAAGAGTAGTTTACGGTCAGAAAACATTACAAACTAGAGCAAGTGCTTTAGATCGTGTAAATGTTCGTCGTTTATTAATTGCTCTTAAGAGTTATATTTCTCAAGTAGCTAACACATTAGTATTTGAACAAAATACCGCTACAACAAGAAATAACTTCTTAGCTACAGTTAACCCATACTTAGAATCAGTTCAACAACAACAAGGTTTGTATGCTTTCCGAGTAATTATGGATGATAGTAATAATACAGCATCAGTAATTGACCAAAATCAATTAGTAGGTCAAATATATGTTCAACCAACTAAAACAGCTGAATTTATTTACTTAGATTTCATTATCACACCAACTGGAGCTACTTTCCCAGCGTAATTTTTAAAAATTGAATATTTATAACAAATAAAAAGACATGGCAATATTAGACGCAAACGAAATATTCTTCACAGCCTTTGAACCAAAACAGGCAAACAGATTTATCCTTTATATGGATGGTGTTCCTAGCTATATAGTAAAAGGAGTAAACGCTGTAACTGTAACTCAAGGTGAAGTAACATTAAATCATATTAACGTTTATAGAAAAGTTAAAGGTAAAACCACTTGGGGTAACATTCAAATGACATTATTTGATCCAATTACTCCATCAGGTGCTCAAGCTGTAATGGAATGGGTTCGTTTACATCATGAATCTGTAACAGGTAGAGATGGTTACTCTGACTTCTATAAAAAAGATTTAGTATTAGATGTTTTAGGACCTGTAGGAGATGTAGTTAGTGAATGGATTATTAAAGGCGCATTTATAACAGAAGCTAATTTTGGTGATTATAACTGGGATACTGAAAACCAGGCTGTAAATATCACAATGACAGTTGCTATGGATTACTGCGTATTGAATTTCTAATATTCACTACTTAACAATAAAAGAGCTCGCATTTTGCGAGCTCTCCTTTTTTTAATATTTATTATAAAATAATATGGGTTTAAAACAATTATTAGAACAAGGAGCTACTCAATTAAGCGCTGGTAGTTTTCTTGGAGATACTCCAATTAATGATCCACAATCTGGGTTTGTTCAACAAAATTCTCCTGATAACACATATGAAGATGAAGTTATTGGAACACCAAACAATGGTAGTACTTTAGTAAACACATTAGGTAGTACTGCTTTAGATAATACTCAACCATTATTTGATACTTCTACTTTACCTCCAAATACTATCACTGATTATCCCGCGCTAACTAGTGGAGAATTTAACGGTGCTTCAACTCAATACCAAACTGTATATAGCCCTAATAATACTTATTTAAACCAAGTAAGTTCACCAACATTTGAAGGAGTTCAAACACCTGCCTTACCAGATTCTGGGTTAACTACAGATACAGTAAATGCTATTGAGACAACATTTATAGTTCCAAACCCAGATAACATCACAACATATCCTGCTTCTGATGTTACTCACAACACCTTATCATCAGGACTTAATTCTGCTCCTCAACAATTTAATCAAATTTGGAATGGGCAAAACAAATACTGGAGTTTTTTTAGAACTAATCCAACAGTATTTAATCCTCAAGGTACTAACACAACTGGAAGAACAGGTGTACTAGAAAGTCTTATTAATAGAATTGTAGGATAATTTAAGAAAACATATCTTGTATATATTTATATAAGACATAAAGTTATAACAAATAAAAGCTATGAGTGAAAATAAATTAAAAATTCCAACAGAAGTTGTTGACTTACCATCTCAAGGTCTAGTCTACCCAGAATCATCTCCTTTATCAAGCGGTAAAATTGAAATGAAATATATGACCGCTAGAGAAGAAGATATTCTAACTAATCAGAATTACATTAGTAATGGCACAGTGATTGATAAATTAATGCAATCACTTATTATATCTGATATTGATTATAATAATTTAATTGTTGGTGATAAAAATGCTATTATGGTAGCAGCTCGTATTTTAGGATATGGTAAAGAGTATAAATTTGATTATAAAGGAGAAGAATATAGTATTGATTTATCACAACTAGAAAATAAAGAAATAGATAAATCCTTATTTAAAGCGAGAGAAAATGAATTTTCATTTACACTTCCATCAACAAATGTTTTAATCACATTTAAATTATTAACTCATGGCGATGAGAAAAAAATTGATAGTGAAGTAAATGGATTAAAGAAAATTAATAAAGATGCTTCCCCAGAATTATCAACTCGTTTAAAATATATGATAACTTCTGTTAATGGTGATAGAGATGTTAAAAGCATTAGAGAATTTGTAGATAATTATTTATTAGCTCGTGACTCTAGAGCATTAAGAGAATACATTAGAAAAATCCAACCAGATGTGAATTTAACATTTACAGCTAATAGCGGTGAGGAGGTCGCTATCCCAATTGGGATTAACTTTTTTTGGCCTGACATCTGATGTAACACCTCAAGTTAGAGCTAATTTATTTTCCCAAATACATGAAATTGTTTTCCATGGTCAAGGAGGTTATGATTGGGAAACAGTCTATAATATGCCTATTTGGTTACGTAAATTTACTTATAATAAATTAAGAGAATACTACGAAAAACAAAACAAACAACAAAATGAAGATTTAGCTACTCAATCTCAAAAAATTAAAGAAGGAAAAGTAGATTTACCATCTCATTTTAAAGGAAAAATAAATAACAATAAAAGAATAGCCAAGTATTAAAACTTGGCTTTCTCCATATTTATCACATATATATCAATATGGCTATAACTTCTGAAGAACAAAAAAAGATAAATGCCCTTATCCAAGAAGGTATTGAACTAGCTAAAAAACTAGGATCAGCTGCTGATGAGGCTAGTCTAAGAAATTTTACTGGAGATTTAATTCAAGCGGAAAGATTAGTAAGTTCTTTAAGAAAAGAATGGCAAGATTTAACAGGAGATATAGGATATGCATTCCAAGGTTTTAAAAACATTGTTCAAGAAATTAAAAAACAAAATGTTGGTTTACTTGAAAGTGTTAAAGGATATAATAATTTAGCTTCAATAGCTCAAAAAATTCAAAACCACCAACGTGGTATTAGTAGTCTTTCTTCTGATGAAATTAAAAAATTAAGACAAAAAGCTCAAGAAGAAAAATTAAGATTAGAAAATGCTCGAGATTTACTAGCCAGTAGAGAAAAAGATTTAATACAAGAAAGAGCAATCCTAGCTCAAAAACTTAGAGCAGGTACCATCAGTGAAAATGAAAGAAAAACACTTCGTAAAATATTTAATGATTTAAAAGAAACAAGAGATGTTCAATCAAATATAAATGGTTTATTACAAGAACAAGATGAATTATATCGTGGTCTTGAAAAAACTTTAGATAGAACTGAAGAACAAGTCAAAAATATTGAAAAGGCATTAGGTTTAGGTGGTAACGCAGCTAAAGGATTACAAAAAACTTTAGATAAACTAGGATTAGGTGATTTTGCTAAAGCTTTAGGTTTAGATGAAGTAAATAAGAAAATGGATGAGACTGCTAAAAAGTTAACTGATAATGGTGACAAAGCAGCTACTTTAGGTACTAAATTTAAAGTATTAGGGGCGGGAATGAAAGAAATGGGTAAACAATTAATGGATAATTTGTTTGACCCAATGGTTATTTTAGGAATGATCCTTAAAGGTTTTTTAGCTTTAGATAAAGCCCAAACTGAGTTTACACGTGAAACTGGAAGAAGTGCTGATTTACTAGATCGAGCAAATACAAGCGCTACTACTATGGCCCAACAGATAGGCCAAATGGTTGAATTAACTAAACAATTTGGTGCTGCTGCTGATGTTATATTTACACCTGAGACTATTACTGAAGCCACTGAGATGACTAAGATGATGGGGTTGAGTAGTGAAGAAGCAGGTAATTTGGCTAGATTATCTAAAGTAACAGGAACTGAGTTAAAGGCTAATAATGAAAAAATTATAGCTTCATATAATAATTTTGTTAAATTAAATAAAACAGGTATAAGTGCTAAATCTGTATTTAAAGATGTAGCTAATGTATCTAGTACTATAGCATTATCATTTAAAGGTAATACAGCAGCAATAGCCGAATCAGTAATGGAGGCTAAAAAATTAGGTTTAAGTTTAGATCAAGTAGATAAAATAGCTGAATCATTACTTAATTTTGAAGACAGTATAGCAGCTGAGTTAGAAGCTGAATTACTTACCGGTGAACAAATTAACTTAGAACAAGCTAGATCATATGCTTTAAATAATGATATGGCTAATTTAACTAAAGAAATAGGTAATAACCAAAGAATAATAAATGCTTTTGCTACTGGTAATCGTATTGAACAAGAATCTATAGGTAAATCTTTAGGATTAAATAGAGAAGAAATGGCCAAAATGATATTTGACCAACAAACACTTAATGGACTATCTGATGAACAAGCAGCTAAGTTAGCAGGTTTAGAATTATCAGACATGAAACGCTTAGAGATTCAAGAACAAATTAATAATGCTATAGCTAAAATGAGTGAAGCTTTAGCTGGCCCATTATCAGCATTTGCTGAATTATTGTCTAATGCTTGGGTGTTAAAAGGTATCTTTACAGCTATAGGAGTTATATTAGCAGCCAAAATTGTCACTAGTTTAGCCGATTTAGGTAGGGCTTTAATCCCAATTATAGCTAGATTAGCTACAATGTTAGGTATTGAAACAGGTATAGCAGCTGCTAAAATATCTGGAGCTATGGCTACCACTGTAGGATTAGGAGCAGTAGCAATTATAGGTGGTATAGCAGCTGGTATAGCAGCTTTAAACAGTAGTGTAGGATCAGCTAAACAAACAAAAGATGGTGTTATTAACCCTAATGGTGGTTTAGTTATATCAAAACCTGAAGGAGGAGTATTAACACCTATAGCCCAAGGTATACCAGGTGACTATGCTTATTTAACAACAAATGGACCTCAACAAACTCAAGACGCTGTCATCTCCCCAGCTAATAAAGGAGCTGTAAACCCACCCGCAGCTTCATCTGCTCCTCAAACTATTACAATACATACTCATGTTATGTTAGATAAAAAAGAAATAGCATCAGCTATTAACCAAACTAACCTCCAAACTGAAGTTAAAACTCAATAAAGGTTAATATTTATAATAAACCTTTAAAACATACAATCATGGGACTATTAAATAAACTTACAACACAAGGTTCAAGTTTAACACCATATGATGGAGTTACTCCAACCCCAAATCCATTATCTACACCACAATCTCAACTTCAAATTTATTCATTAAATGGAACAAATGTAGTTAATGTTAACAGTGCTTATCAACAGTATTTAGATGGTACTCAAAACAATTTGCCAACACCGTCATTACTTGACTTAAATGGAAATACTCCGTCTATATCCACAGCTAATCCATCACAAGCTCTACCATATATTAACAATCAACCAGGTTAATGCCATTAATAACATCTAATACAGATCTTAAATCTTTGTCTTTTGGCCATGATAGGCCAGGATGGGCTAATAGTGGCCAACCTTTTTTATACTTTGGTTTTCCAAATTTAAACATAGGTACTATACCATCAAGGACAGGAAACAATCCTTATGTAAATCTGTCAGTAAATAATTTTGTTTATAAACCTATAAATCCTATCCCAGTTAATTCTCAAGCTATTGGGATGGTAAGAGGTTTTCAAAATGGTATTAATAATGATATAAATTTAATTAATATTGGAAGTAACTTTGTTGTAGAAGGAGCTGAAAATGTAATAGAAGGAGCAGCTAATCTTACTAATAGAATAGGAAATGCTACTGTTAGGGGAGCTATTAATGCACTTAACGGTGTTATAGGTGGTATAAACGCAGCTTCTGATTATATCACAGAAACATTTGACCCTACACTTAGATCAAGTTATCCTGATTTTTTATGGAGAAAAAATAGATTTAACTTAGGTCATTCTTTTATTGATACTCAAAGAATAACAAAATTCTTTTTCACACCAGCTGGTCTTTTCTTTTTATTAAAACAAAATTTATTAGAAAGACAAAATGTTAAAGTTGATGGAACAACACGTTTATATAGTCCTTTAAACACTATAGCACAAGTTGGAGTGAATGCTTATGGATATCACCTAAACAAATCAGGTTTAAATCCATTTGAAAGAAGTTATTATAAAGGTGGAAATGAAGGATATTTTAATAACACCAAAAAACGTATTGGTTTAGCTGGAGTCCAAAATTTTGAAGATGATATAGGTAGAGGAGCTAATCGTTTAACATCATTACTATTAAATAAAATTAATCATGTACCAATAGGGTTAGATAAATATGGTATAACAAATGTTCTTAACCGTAATGTTCTTCTTAGATATCTTAGTGGTCCTGGATCTACCTTAGGTATTGGGTTCACTGAGATTAGATTACAAAATGAAACTCGAAAAGTTGAATTAAGGAGAGACAAAACATGGCCTGGTGAAAAGTATAATATTAATAGAGAAAATAAATATGATTATCTAACACCAATAGGAAAACCAGATATAGAATGGTATTTAACTGTTGGTGATACTTCTGGGGATTTAGGTACTAGAAGTGTATTTTACAAATGGTATTTACAAAATAAAGGATCTTATAATAGTGTAACTGAAGCAGCAAAAGCTTATTATGGTACTACAGAAGAATTAGTAAAAATAGATATAGATTATTTAATCACAAGTAGTCTATACTCTCCATCTGGTTCATCTGCTACTATAAAAAGATTAGGAGGAGATTCTACTAAACCAGAATATTATACTCCAACAGGAAGTAGTGTTAATTGGAGTTACACAGCAGGTAAGGGAGTAAGTAAAAATTATGATACGGCTTTAAAAGCAGCAGCCGCATCACTTAAATATCCTCTTCAAACAGGATCATTTTCTGTTAGTAATAGCCCAATAGGAGAATCATCAACTATTAATTCTAATACAAATATTTTTAAAGACAAAGATGATAGTTCTAATAATGAATATACTTTAGATGGTTCTCAAATATCTCAATATAAATCTTTAGGACAAACACAAAATACAACATTTGGATCTAGTGGTGTAGAAGATTTTAGAAAATATCTTGTAAAAGGATCTATCCCAACAACAGATTACACTGATTTTAATCGAGAAACAACATATCAAGCTAGTAAAACTAGTTATAAAGGAAATTGGAGTATAGCAGCTAATAAAAGAGTTTTAGACCCAAATATTCCAATTTCTTCTGATCAAGAAGAACCAAAAAGATATAGTGATATTATAGATTTTAATTTTACTTTACAATATCCTAGTGGTGATAAAAGATTAATTGATTTTACTGCTTATTTAGAAGATTGGAGTGATGGGGTTAAAGCTGATTGGAATGCTATTAAATACATGGGTAGAGCTGAAAGCTTTTATAAATATGGTGGATTTTCAAGAGAAGGATCAGTATCTTTCTTAGTGCCAGCCTTATCAAGAAGAAACATGATATCTAATTACAGAAAATTAAATGCTTTAGCTTGGTCAGTAGCCCCTTCTTATTCTGATATAGGTTTAATGAGAGGAATAATAACTAATTTTACAATGGGTGATTATTTTAGAAAAATGCCTATTTTAATTAAAAATGTAGATTTCGCTGAAATTGAAGACATGGGCTGGGATATAAATAGAAAAGTAGATGGTACTGTATGGCAAAGAGATGAAATTGGTTTCACAGGTCAATTACCTAAAGGTATTAAAGTAACATTACAATATATTGTAATCCATGATTATACTCCAAAAGCTGGAGCAGAATTTATAGGATATGACCCTGATACAAACGCTGCTAGTGGAAGTGTATTTATTCCTTCATTAAACGACCCAGCAACAGGAAGTAAAGCTATTACTAGTGGTAATTATACTCCATTTCTAAAATAATCTTAATATGAATCGTTATAGAAATACTAAAATAATAAACCAACCTAATACTAATATAAAATATTATAGGGATACAAAATATCCTAGTATACCTTTATCTATAACAGACATATATGTCATTACAGCTGATGGAGACAGATATGATATATTAGCGCAGCAATATTACAATGATTCTACATTATGGTGGATTATTTCTATAGCTAATGATAATTTAGTTCAAAATACCCTATACCCTTCAGCTGGCCTTCAAATACGTATACCACGTGATATAAGTGGTATTCTAGCCGCTTATAATTTACTAAATTCATAAGTTATGGCTACAAAGGTTTTAGGGAGTGAATTCAATGATTGGGTTCAAAAACAAATTAATCAAAGACAAAAAACTAACGCTTTAACCACTTCTAAAAGTACTAATGATATTTTATATCAAAATGCAAATGACTCATTTATTAGATTAACATCTGCTGTTAACATTAATGATGAACCAACTAACGCTAAAAATTTCCAATTATTTTCAACTAGATTTGGAGGTGTTGGATCAACTGGAAGTTTTGCTTCTGGAGTAGGAACAGGAACTAACTCAACATACGCTTACGGATTCTTATCAGATGGAAAATATGGGTTTTCACCTCCACCTGGAATAGTGTCCGCTGATATTAAGGCTTTAAACCAAGGTTCTTTTAAAGAGGCTACAATTGAGATTTTAGCCCATAATATGGATCAGTTTGAAATAATTGAAGTATTATATCTTAGAGTCGGATATACAGTTTTACTAGAGTGGGGTCATAACATGTACTTTGATAACACAGGAGCTTTTATTAGATCTAATCCCCATGAAGTATATACAACTTTTTTAAATGGTGGTAGCTCTCAATTAGATGTTCAAAATAAAATTATAGCAGAACGGTCAGGATCTAATGGTAATTATGATGCTATGCATGGAGTAGTTAGAAATTTTAATTGGAACTTAGAAAAAGATGGAAGTTATAAAATATCTGTTAATATAGCCTCAGTAGGTGATGTTTTTGAATCTTTAAAAAGTAATACATCTCACCCTATTTCTGACGCTACTAAAATTGACGGAACTCAGGAAACTCCAGAAAATCAACCACCACTTCAATTTAACGCTCAAAAAACTACAATAAATAAAATATTGTGGTATCTATCTCAAAAACTTCCTGCTTCTAAAGATATGAAAGTAGATGGATCTCATAAATTTTATTTACAAGGTGATGAAACAAAAGCTTCTGATATAGCTGCGGGCATAGGTTTAAAAGCTAATCAATATAATGATAGTAAACCTGGGGCTCAAGGAGATGTAATAGGTTTTATATTTCCCCAATTAAACGGTGTTAATACTGGAGGAGCGGGGCTTAACGCTCAATACTTTATAAAATTAGGAGTACTACTGCGTTGTTTACAAAATTTTTGTTTACTATACAACCCAGACAAAAATAATGAAGCTTTAATCAATATTAACACAGATGATGAAGAAAGTTTTTGTTTTACTTACGCTAGACAAGGTAGTTTAGATCCTAGAGTATGTTTAATAGATATTGATAAAGAATTAAAATTAACCATCAATCCCACTACCGGAGTAGCTACATCACCACCTACTTCCTCAGCTAGTAATTATACTATCACTAATACTTACTATGATTATAAATTTTTAAAAATTGAAGACACATATTCTTCAACACCCGCATATGATGATCTTTACGACCCAGAACAAGGACCATACATAGACGCTCCTAATGACATAGACAGTTATGCTTTATCTGTACTCCCAACAAGAGGAACTTGGTCAGATGAATTTGAAAAATTTTTAAATGATCAATTTCCTGAAGCAGATAGCACAAAAATTGTTAAAAAAACAACAAACCAACCAGGTGGATTTGTTAGTGATTTAAACAATATTAAATATTCTAACGCTACAACTGCTTACTTATCTATTCTTGAAGATTATGTTGTAAAAGATGATGATCAAGAATATCAAGATTTCAAAGATAAATTTATTTATGATCCTAATTTGTCTGGGACATTTGTCACATCCGCTGTGACTGAGGGGCAAAATTATTTAACTGATTATAATTTAGAAATTAATAAAATCATCAAAGTAATTGATGTGCCTACAAGTGGGGGTGGACCTAGAAAAATAACATTAACTGTGACTACTAAAAGGGCTATAGTATCTACATATGTAAAATCTACTACAGGTTATGTAGGAACTAATGTGGAAGCGGAAAATGAAGAAGATATAGATGTATCTAATAATTTATTTGATAGAATAAGACCAGGATCTAAATTCAGAGTAGACCCAGATAATTATCCATTTATAGGTCGTACTATGAATATTTACATTAATATGAATCATGTGGCTAGTATATTACAAAATAATGTTGATATATCAAGTGGAGCTATATCAATGTTTACTTTCTTAGATACATTAATGAAAAATGTTCAAAGGGCTTTAGGTAATCTAAATAATTTTTATATCCCATATGATGAAAAAACTAATGAATTTTCTATAGTAGATAAAACAGTAATTCCTCAATTAGGATCTTACTTACTAGCTACAAAAGGAAAAAATCCATTTAATATTAATCCTACAGAATTTTTAACTAATACTTTAGGAACAAATGGGGGTAGTTTTGTAAGAGAAGCATCATTTAAAACCCAAATATCAAATAACTTTATGTCTCAAATTACTATTGGCGCCCAAGCAAATGGTAATATTGTAGGTACAAATGCTACATTATTAAGTAAATTAAATGTAGGTTACACAGACAGAATATTTTTTGAGAAAACTACAGAAAATAATAAATCAAATTCTACTTCAAATGATATATCTACTAATTTCCTTAGTAATGTAGGAATTGTACAAAATTTATATAACGCTATAAATGATGGAAACATCTCAGATCAACAGATAGACGGTGCTATAGATGCTGGTGTTGATCTATTTAATTACGAGATAGGAGCATATGTTAATGAAGGTAGTATACCTGGATTAGGACTATTACCTATTAATTTAGAAATGACATTAGATGGATTAAGCGGAATGAATATAGGTGAAGCATACACAGCTGACACAAAACTTTTACCATCTTTATATAGAAATACAACTCAATTTATTATTACAGGTGTATCTCATAAAATACAAAATAATGATTGGACAACTACAGTTCAAAGCATATCAGGCCCAAAATATGATGGAGTAACTGTAAAGTTACCTCCTAAACCTAAAACAGCTACTATTACTATTATTAAAGATCCAAGATGGAAACCATCAGCTCCTCCATCAGGAGCACCAACTACCCCAGTAACACCAGGATCTTATCCTGGAGACTCTAGATATGATCCTTTAAAGACTATTATATTTAAAGGTGAAAGTACTAGTTATGATTCTTTATTCCCTAGTACCACTTATACCGCTGTATATAAAGTATCTGCTACAACAAGAACTATTCAACAAATTATTGATGAAGGGGAACAACGTGTAGCAGCTGGGTATAGCAGTACAGCTGTAGGAAGATACCAACAAATAACAAGATATATAAGTAATAGAGCAACAACAGTTGGCTTATCACTTACTGATCTTTTTAATGAACTTAACCAAAATAAAATGGGTGAATCTATAATAGATACAAAAGATGGTGGTGGGATTGGAGACTACATTAAAGGAAAAAATGAAGGTAATCAAACTCAATTAGAAGAAGCTATTGATATACTTGGAAGAGGATGGACATCTAAACCTATGATTAATAAAGGTGGAAGTAAAGTAGGAAATGTAGTTGACGGAACTGGGACAGTTGGTAACACATCCCCAGGTCCTGTAGCAGTAAATGTTGGCCAAGTAGTAAAGGCTCTTATAGAAACCCGAAAAAACTTTGTGAATAGCAGTATAACAGGTATTGGTGGAAAACCAGTATTTATTCCAAGTTATATTACATATTAATAAAATAATATATTTATAACAAATAGTACTAAATAATGGCTAGAAGCATAATAGGAGCAGGTTTTGATGAATATGTTAAAAATCAAATTGACCGTAGACAAAAGAATAATGCTATAACTACTTCTAAAAGTAATGATATAATTCTATACCAAAACACTAATGATGCTTTTTTACGATTAACATCAGGTGTTGATGTTAATGATACAAACACTGATGCTTTTAATTATCAATTATTTTCAACTAGATTTGGAGGACTTGGTTCATCAGGAAACTTTGCTACTGGTGTTGGATTAGGAGCTAATTCAACATACGCATATGGATTTCTTTCAGATGGAACATATGGATACTCACCACCCCCAGGTCTAATATCAGCTGATATTAAAGCTTTAAATAAAGGTTCCCTTAGAGAGGCTACAGTTCAAATGGTAGCCCACAACTCAGCCCAATTTGAAATTATTGAAAGACTATACCTTAGATTAGGTTATTCTATGTTATTAGAATGGGGTCATAATATGTACTTTGACAATACTGGTGCTTTTAATAGATCTAATCCTCATGAAGTATGCAGTACATTTATAAAAACTAACTCTTATGATACTATTTTAAAAAAAATTAGAGAACAAAGAGCATCATCTGATGGTAATTATGATGCTATGGTAGGTTTAGTAAAAAATTTTTCATGGGATTTAAAAAGAGATGGTAGTTATGATATAAGATTAGATATAATTGCCACTGGAGATATAATAGAATCTTTAAAAAGCAATACATCTCACCCTGTAAAAAATCCTTCTACAACAGAAACACCTGAAGACCAACCACCACTTCAATTTAACGCTCAAAAAACTACAATAAATAAAATACTATGGGAGTTATCTCAAAAGATACCTGTAGTAGATATGAAAACAGATGGCTCACATAAATTTTATTTAAATGGCCCAGAAACAACCGCAGCTATAATTTCAAGTATAACTGGATTAACAGCTAACCAAGACAATAATAGTGAGTCATGGGCAGAAGGAGATGTAGTAGGTTTTATATTCCCTCAATTAAATGGAGTCAACACAGGAGGACCTGGACTTAATGCTCAGTATTTTGTAAAATTAGGTGTATTTCTAAGATGTTTGCAAAACTTTTGTTTACTATACAATCCAACTCAAGGTAATGAATCTATTTTTAAATTTAATTGGAATGAAAATGAAAATTTTTGCTTCACATATGCTAGACATGGTAGTTTAGATCCTAGAGTATGTTTAATAGATATTGATAAAGATCTAAAACTAAATGTTAATCCTGTTACTGGTGTTGCAACCACTCCACCCCCTACTACAACTGTTAATTATAACATAAATGAAAGAAGATATGAGTATAAAGAAATAAGAATATATAAATATAATTCTTCTAATAAGAATTATGATGAATTATATAAAAATGTTCTTGATTTTAGTAAAGGAGTATATACTGATCCTAAGGAATACCAAGACTTAGACAGTTACGTTGATATAAATTTGCTTTCATCAATCCCATCATATAAAACACAACTAGAAAAAAGTTTTAATGAAAAATTTGCTATACCTTTTTTAGAACCAGATGAAAATAAACCAGCTATAACAATAACTAACCCAACATCTTTAACTACCACAGCTACAGATTTAAATAATGTTACAATTTACACTTACTCAGATAAAGATCTTCCATATTTACAACAATGGACTGGCCAAACTAATAAAGGGCAAAAAGTAACAGTACCTTTTGTTGATCGAACATTAAATAATTACATAGATGGAGGATCTCACCCTGAATTATACTCAGCTAGAAATACTATAACCGCACAAGAAAATACAGAATATATTGTTAAGGCTGGTGAATTTGTAGGAAGTAAAGCTGTAGATGGAGGAGGTAATGAAGTTGATTTTAATCAAATAAAACAAAATTTAGCAGCTGGAACAGCTACAACAACTTCTAATGTAGTGTTTGTTTTAGACACATATGCTATTGTAACTCATGAATATATTAAAGTATCTACAGGTTATACAGGAACTAATGTTGGAGTAACAGAAGATATAGATGTATCAAATCAATTATTTGATAGAATAAGAAATGGCTCTAGATTTAGAGCTGATTCAAGTAATTATCCATTTATAGGTCGTACTATGAACATCTATATTAATATGAACTATATAGCTAAAATACTTCAAGATTATGTTGATGTAGGTTCTGGGGCTATAGCTATGTATGATCTTTTAGATAAATTAATGAAGGGAGTACAAAATGCTTTAGGAAATATTAATAATTTTAACATTACTTACGATGAGAACACTAACGAATTTTCTATAGCAGATAGTACATTCATACCTAATTTACCTAAATACTTAGACACTCTAAAAGCATCAGGAATAATATCTGCTAATCCTTTTGATAATAAGTCTGTTGAATTTATAACTCATACTTTAACTCCTACTGAAGGTAGTTTTATGAGAGATGCTTCTGTGAAAACTAAATTATCTAACAATTTCCAAACAATGGTAACTGTTGGAGCTCAAGTTAATAAAAATGTTGTTGGATCTAACTCAACAGGTCTAACACGTTGGAATGCGGGTTTAACAGATAGAATTATAAATAAAAAAACATCAGAAAACAATAAAGATGGAACAAAACCTGATGAAATATCTACTAATTTTCTTAGTAATGTAGGTATAGTGCAGAACTTATATAACGCTATAAATGATGGTAACATATCAGACCAACAGATTGATGGAGCTAAAGACGCAGGAATTGATTTATTTAATTATGAAATAGGAACTTATGTTAATGAAGGAATCATTCCTGGTGTAGGATTTATACCTATTGATTTAGAATTAACTATGGAAGGATTAAGTGGAATGAAATTATATGAGTCATATACCGCTGACACAAAATTACTCCCTCCTAGATATAAAGATGCTATCCAGTTTATAATAACAGGTATATCCCATAAAATACAAAATAATGACTGGACAACTACAATTCAGAGTATATCTGGGCCTAGATCTGATGCTGGAGCTGTAGGGACCCCACCAAAAATCAAAACAGCCACTATTAATGTTATTAAAGATCCAAAATGGAAACCATCTACACCTTCATTAAATAGTAATATTAATTCAGGAGGAACTGGAGGAACACCTGGGGTGACTAGAATTAGAGTTGTTAGATCATATGCTGATCAAAACCAAGTTGTATCTAGATTAGTATTAATTAATGTAGACCCAACAACTAAAGCTGAAGTTGTAGTTGATGATAGCTCATTTTGGATATTAGAAAATCCATGGCTTAATAACCAACAGGCAACTATGGCTCTACAAAGTAGTTGTGTACCATTAGGATATTATAATGCCACAATTGAACCAGTTAATAAAAGAGGAAGAATAATTAAAGTAAATGGTTTTAGTGATGGAAAGGGTGGTGATACAAGCATCACAGCTAATGGAGTAACAAGAACAGGTATACTATGGCACCCAGGAGGAAACACAATATGGGTAGGTAAAGACCCAGATGTTAATAGATGGACTACAGGATGTTTACTATTTGCTACAAAAGATATCATTAATAATAAAGATTCTAATGGCTATTTTAAACAAACCGCAGAGACAGGTTATGGTGACATGGGTGGGAAGGTTTCAAACACAGCAAGAGAAAATTTCTTTACATTTTTAGCTAGTAAAATGAATTTAAAAGATAATGATGAATTTGATTTTGAAATAGTAGTAGCGGGAACAGGAACAGCAGCTAATTATCCTAAATTAAATATCCACGACCCAGTTAATAATAAGTATTTTGGTTAATATTTAGATAAGATGTATATACCTAAAAATAAAATAAAGACAAATTTAATAGCGGGTCCAAATCAATTAGTTGACATTAATGGAAATGGATATGTAGGTAGTTACTATAAATTATCTACAGGAAGGATCCAATCAGGAAAATTCCCAGGTGATGGTAAAAATATAGATTTATTTGAAGTAGGATCATTAACTCCCCCAGAATTAAAAGCCCCTGCGTTACCAACACCATCAAATACAACAAATATTTTACCTTTACATCCTACTCCTAAAGATTATGAATATGGGTCATTTATAAGATATTTTTCTAAGAAAAGAAATGAATATTTGTTTAAAGAAATATCTCAAACTGAGTATAATACTTTAAATGAAAATGCTACTAGATTATTTGATTTATATAAACCATTTTATATTAAATGGATGTTAACAGGAAATGTTACAACAGTAAGTGATTTTAATCGTTATTCTATACTAAGTACTGAAGAAAAAGAAAAAGTATATGGATTAAATGAGTTTTTAAAAATGAATTACACCCAATATTACAAATAATGTCTACTAGAGTACCATTCCAGTGGAACAATGCTAATTTTGCTTATAACACTAATCCATTTCCTAATCAAAGTATTAATCCATTCACTTGGGATGATGTTGCGTTAATAACGGGTATAATTGGGGCTATTGGTGGAAGTTATGATGAACATGACTTTTGGCAACATCGACCTAAAGAGGAGAAAAAGCGTTTTATTAAATTGCTTTGTAAAGTAGAAGGTAAAGAATACAAAGAAACGAAAGAAGTACTAGATCGTAAAATACGTATAACGGACATATCCTTAGTTGCTAAGGAAGTCTTAGGAATAAACATAAAAGTAGAATTATAATGTATAAATTATTTACGGATAAACCTGAAGTATTTGAGTGTAATATTAAACTTGAAGGTGCTTCATTAAAAAACAGTTCAGCTCGATTAATAATTGAGTCTGAGGATGTTAATTTAATGTTCGAAGGAACAATTAATAAAGACGGAAAATGCTCTATTCCTATTAAAAAACTAAAAGGATTACTAGAAGACAACACCTCAGGTCAAATAAAGCTTGAAGTTATAGCGGAGGATACTTATTTTAGCCCTTGGAAATCAGATTTTATAGTAGATTCATCTCGTAAAGTAACTGTAGAAGTTAAATCAAATGACGCTGAAGTTATAAAAGATAGTACTCCTAAAATTCAAATTACAGGAATACAAGAAGTTGATCCTGTAACTGAACATATTATCAGAATAGTTAAAATGTTGGTTAAAGAAGATATCAATGTTAAAAACTTAACTGTTAAAAAAGATAAAGTAAATAACATAATTGGTACTTATTTGCAAGAAAATAAGATCGAACAAAATTATGTTCAAGATATTATAAATGGGATAGTTTCTAAGCTACCTAAATAAATTAAATAAAAGTTATGGCTGGACCATTTGATTTTACTGGCCAGAATATAGAAGATAGTTACCAACGAATCTTACAAACTGATGGTACCTTAATATATGATGGAACTGGTTCTGCATTTACATTACCTTCTACATTTCCATTTACTGGCTCCGCTTTAATAACAGGTAGTTTAGGAGTCACAGGATCAACTTCAATACAAGGAACATTCAACCAAGGCTCAGCCTCACTAGCATCAGGTTTATTTTCCTATGTTCAAGGATTAGCTAACACAGCCTCAGGCGATTATTCACATGCTGAAGGTCAATTAACAAAAGCAACTGGATCGTATTCACATGCTGAAGGGTATAATACAATAGCTAGAGGACTTAACTCACATGCTGAAGGTGTTGGCACTCAAGCAATTGGAAACTATTCACATGCAGAAGGAGATACTACTCAAGCAATTGGAATAGCATCTCACGCAGAAGGTCAAAATACAATAGCATCTGGAAACTACTCACACACAGAAGGAGATAGTACTCAAGCTACTGGAAAAAATTCACACGCAGAAGGTAGTTATACTACAGCAATTGGAGATAACTCACACGCTGAAGGTGGTATTACTCAAGCAATTGGAGAATCCTCACATGCTGAAGGTGCTAGTACTGCAGCAATTGGAATTTATTCTCACGCTGAAGGAGAAAATACTAAAACAGGAATTACAACTGCATATTCATCATCTGTATCTTCTGGAATTGTAACTTTAGACTCTATATACGATGATATAAGTACATTGTTCGCAACTAATGATAGATTACTCTTATACGATACTCCATTTGATAGTGCTTATGGAAAAGTTACTTTCATTATAAGCCAATCCTATTATACAGCACCAAACACAATTTTAGAATTAGTTGATACAAGTGTAAGTACTACAATAGCATATGTAGGCAATTTAAATGATAAGATTGGTAAATGGGGTGGTGATCAAACTATACCTGGAGATTATTCACATGCAGAAGGAAATAGCACCTATGCAATTGGACCCTACTCACACGCTGAAGGTAATACAGACACTATAGCAATTGGAAACTATTCACACGCAGAAGGTGTTGCTACTCAAACAATTGGTGCTGGCTCACACGCAGAGGGGGATTATACCCAAGCAATAGGAAACTACTCACACGCTGAAGGCCAGGAGACAACAACGTTAGGACAATATTCTCACGCAGAGGGTTATAACACAATATCATCAGCTGACTACCAACACGTACAAGGTCAATGGAACGCTACATCATCTATACAATCAGCTTTTATTGTAGGTAATGGAACAGATGATAGTAATAGATCAAACTTAATATACGCTCATGATTCTACAGTTGAAATAACAGGATCCTTAAATGTATCCGGAAGTATAATCCAAAATGGAGTAGATTTAAACTCTCTAATGATAGCTTATGCAATAGCGCTTGGCTAATGACAATATATTTATTATTATATACAATATGACAACATACGAAGTACAATTATTACAAGAAAGAATATGGACCGCAGTCTTTAGTTGCTACGACCAATATCAATCTGAGCGAGTTATGATTGAATTACAAAATAAAAGCACATCTGGGGAACAATATAGATTAATATCCAATGAAAATATTATTTGAAAATTATAGTTTTAACGCTGGCGCTCAAACAATTACATTTAATACAACAGATGTAATAACTTTAGAGCAACTATTAGTTATAACTAATGTAACTACTAATAAAATTATTTATAATTTTGCTGACCCAAGTGCTGGTGGTAGTATTGTTAATAATGTTTTAACATTAGACTTTGATACTACATCAATGTCAAGTGGAGATAAATTGCAAATCTTTATTGATAATATTCTCACACCAGCCTCTGATGAAACATTACAATTAATTAATGAACAAACAGAGTTAATGAGACGCATAACTAAGTTATTAGAACCATCTTCAAGAGCCTCTAATGCTGGTTTGCAAATGGTTGATGCTTCTTTCACTACACTTTCTGTTGTAAATTCACATAACTTAACATACATGGGTGGGACACAAAACCAAACTATAACAGCGGCAGAAACAGCATTTTTCCCACAATCAAGACAATCATACGCATTAATAAGACAAAACCTAATATTCAGCTAATATGGCTTTAGTAAACAGACTTAGAAAGATAGTAGACCAACCAGTATGGGAATGGATGAGATATATTCCATTCACCACAGCAGCAACAAATACATTTATATTACCTCCTTTAACAGGTAGTGGTAATCAATATATCTATGCTATTAACAATACTGATTTTTGGAGATATGATACATACTCAGATTCATGGTCTTATTTAAACGCGGGTGTACCTGTTGGTGTAACTAGTACATGTACTGGTACTTGGAAAGTAGATGATGGTTATCATACTTATGCTATAAGCGGAAGTGGTTCTACTATTACTGGAGCATTTTTAGCTGGTGAAACAGTTAAAGGGTATAAAATAAAAGTTTTAAATGGATTAGGAGCAGGACAAGAACGAACTATAACCAATGTATCTGATCCTACAACTTTTGATTACCTTACAGTAACTAGCTTTGTAAATACTGGAACAACTCAAGGTTACATAACTGACTCATCTAAAAAATGGAGACCAAATCAATGGAGAAATTATCAAGTCAGAGTTTATTTAGGTACTTCACAACAATATTTTGTAAGAACTATTCTTTATAATAATAACGATACTTTATACTTTGCTGACGCTAACTGGCATGCTATAGATACTCATAATGCTTATAATCATGGTTGGGATAGTAGCTTTTTATCACCTGGTACTTCCTATGCCTCAAGAGCAGTTATTGAATCTAGTATTATAACTTTAGATTCACCTTTAGTTACTTCTTTAGATACTACAAGTGAATGTGTGATTAAATGTGGAGCATTGCATTATATTACTAATACCTCAGCAGGATCATTTTTTACCCACTATTGGTGGGACCCACTTAGAGGTAACTGGTTTTCCGCTCATAGTCAAACTGGTGTTATACCTTCATATACTGCTGCCTCTGAATTATATATTGAAGGAATTGACAGTTCTATCGTAGCAACATATGATTCAGGCTCAATAACATCCGCTACAACTCGATCACTTACAGATAATACTAAATCTTGGACCCCAGGACAATTTAATAACTATAAAGTTAGAAATTTAACTAATGGTCAAGAACATACTATTATTAATAACACTAATAATACTATTACCATAGGCCATGATTGGGATGTTCCAATGAGTGCTAGTGATTTATATGATATAGTACCTGATGATGATAAATTTTATATGATGGGGGCAGCTAATGCTACATTAGCCCAATACTCAGATGAAAGTAATTCATGGTCCCCTTCTCAAGTATTTGATTGGGGTACTACTAATATAGCATATGCTCAATACTCTTCTAGTACTGAGATGAAGTTTCCAATTTCTGCTATTACTAGAACTGGGGCAGTAGCAACTGTAACTACAATAGCTAACCATCCTTTTAAAGATGGGGATAGAATATTTGTATCTGGAGCTTTAGGAGCAGATTCATCATTTTATAATGGATATTTCACAGTGACAAGTTCATACCCATTATCTGCTACATTAACAGCAGGTACTGGTCCTACTCAATTTACTTATGGTATGAGTGGAACCCCTTCAGCTAACGCAACATTAAACTCTCATACTACTTCTCCAATTTATGATATGTCTAAAAACTGGCGGACAAATGAACATGCTGGTCGAGTATTACAAGTTTGGAATAGTACAGGTAATAGTGCTACTACTTATTATCGTTTAATAGCTAGTAATACATCCCAATCACTAACACTAAACACAGCTTTACCCGCATCAGTTGCTGGTGCGATTTGGGGATATAACATTATATCATCTGCTTCATTCCAAGCAAGCTACGGTTTAGATCCTGCCCCATATACTGGTAGTATTTATTTTGTATCTGGAAGCACAGTTAATGGAGTACCACTTATATATGTAACAGCTAGTTTATCAGCAAGTGTCCTAGCAATCCCATTAGGAGCTCCGATTACAGGATCTGGTATTCCTGCAGGTACATTTTATAGATCATTTGAAATAACACCTTCAAATCCTCAGTTTATATCAATGTCTATAAGTCAAAATGCTACAGCTACTGCTAACATTTTTACTACATCAAGTATGGCTACAACTTGGGGACATGGTGTATGTACTTCGGGTACAACTACAACATTAACTGATGGTACTAAAATTTGGCCTTCAAACTTTTGGGCAGGCGCTCGTTTAAGAATCATGGCTGGCACAAACGTAGGTAATGAATATATCATTACAGCTAATACTAGTAATACTCTTACTGTAGCATTAACAACTGCTTTTGATACAACAAGTGTTTATAGTATTATACCTAATGCTTTAAGAACAACAGGAGGAGAATTAAAATGGATCTACGGATATGGACCATCAGGTTCTGCTGCTAATAGAGGAAAATATATTTACTTATTTGAAGGTAACTCCACTACAAGATATACTAAGTATAATATTAATACCATGCAACTTGAATACCCAAGAGCATCTTTACTAGGTGTACAAATTGGTGAAGTACTAGGAACAGGTACAATGTATGCTTATGATGGAGAAAGTAGATTGTATATCCAAACTAACGCCAACGCTCGTATATATTATTTAGATGTTGACCAAGATGTAACCCACAACGCAGGCCAAATACCAGCAGGTATGTCAACTGCTCGCCAAGGTCGAAGAATGTGGATGGTAAGAACAGAAGATAATTTAAAATACTTATATGTTGCAAGACATAGTGACTCATCATTCTTTAGGCAACTAACATTCTTTTAATATTTATAATAAAAACAAAATGGCAGTACAAGTAACTGGATTTTTCCAAAATCCACAAACAGGGTTAATTTACGAATCTCCTCTATTAACATTAGTACCACATCTTCAATACGCTGGTCAAATTGCGATGGATGTATTTATTGCTAACAATGGTGCAGTAGGATATCAAAGTATTGATAAAGCTACTTTAACATACGATCATACAATTACAGACCCATATACTCAATTAATTGATGCTTTGGATACTTATGTAATTGATAATCTTAAAGATGCTAACGCTATCAACAGCGCTTCAACATTCACAAAATATTCTCCACCAGCACCAGAACCAACTCCTGAGGAACCAATAATTTAATAAATGGCAGAATATTTTCCTATAGATGTTTCCTCGTTAGGATCCTATTCAGGATCCTTTTCGGGGTCTTTTTTTGGAAACGGAAGTGGATTAACAGGTATAACAGCTTCTTTCTTTTCAGGTAGTGTTACTAGTGCTTCTTACGCCGCAACAGCTTCTTATCTATTAGGTAGTATTGCTTCTGCTTCATACGCAGCTACAGCCTCTTATTTAGATGTA
>Ga0315909_10000655_pt1 | contig 46420 bp, 39 predicted proteins | sample LakEriMetagenome_11_FD_203527 | JGI IMG/M metagenome (GOLD analysis project Ga0315909, IMG submission 203527) | Freshwater fungal communities from buoy surface, Lake Erie, Ohio, United States - Buoy 2 MA125 | ecosystem: Environmental > Aquatic > Freshwater > Lake | place: USA: Lake Erie, Ohio... | reverse complement strand
GCGCCCGAGGGCCGGGCGCCGTGATGTGCTGGATCGGGGCCCGGATGCGACCGGTGCGTGCCTTGCGGCCCACCGGCCGATCCGCCGATCACTTACTTCGAGCCGGCTGCGGTCGCTCCCGCATCGCCCGTGGTGCTGGCCGCTACGACTGCAGTGGCCACCGGTGCAGCAGCCGTCGGTGCGCTGGCTGCGATCGGGCCCAGCAACTCGGGATGATGCTTGGCCATCTGCGCGCCGTTCAAGGGCTTGTTTGCGCCCTGGTGGCAGGTGCCGCAACCGACCTTCGCGACATCACCCGTGGGGCCCTTCCTGTTGCCAGGGAAGGTACCGGTGAGCGGCGTCATGTAGTCGTTATTGAGATCGCGTGCCATCCGGATGCCATGCCACGCCGTGGCCCGCTGCGGTGGGGAGATTTCCCACGACTGGAACGACTGCGTGTTGTGGCAGAAGGTGCAGTTGACGCCCAGCGACTGCGACATGTGCATCATCAGGCCGTAGGTGTGCTCGGCTTGCTTCGTCGAGATGTTGTTGCCCGCCGCGCCAAACCGTGCCAGCGCCTCGTTGCCGTTCACCCGGATCGGCTTGGCGTCTTTCAGATAGTCGCTGAGCACATCGTTAGGCAATGACGACAAGGCCACCGTGGCTGAGGGTGCGTTCTGACCGGCCAGGTCGCCCAGCAGCGAACTTGCGTTCGGGCGGTCAGGCTGCTTGAACCAGACCTGGTTGGGCACTGGCTGGCCTCGGTGGCAGGTGTAGCACGTGACGCCTGTGCCGCCCACGTGAGACTTCCAGTCGGCGTTGATGTGCTGGTTCATCTCCACCATGCGACGCGCCACCACCTTGGTGTACTTCGAATCGTCAGCCAGGTTCTGCGGGTTGTGGCAGTAGTTGCAGCCTTCGTTCGGCGCGACCCAGGCGGTCATGGCCACCATCAGGCGCGTGAACTGCCCCACGCTGAGGTCGCCCAGCACCTTGACGTTCTGATACACCTCACGTGCCTTGGGACCTTCGCCACCGACTGCCGGCAGCGCATCGGGCACTTTGTTGATCCCTGCCTGCGCCGCCAAGATCCGCGGGTTGTACAGCTGTTCCATGCCGGTGCCGCGAAAACCGCTCTGGACCGACTCGATGGGCGGCCGCTCGCAGCCCGACAGCACGGCGGCCGCAAGCACCGGCAGCAGGAGTGCACGCAGTGAAAGAGCCTGTCTCATCAGTTGCCTCCTGCGACTTTGATTTCGACGCGACGTGCGACCGGATCTTCACCCGAAATATTGGCCTCGGTCTGCAGCGGCTTCTCGAGGACCAGACGGTCTTCGCCAATCCCGGCCTTGCCCAGGAAGTCACGCACCGCGAAGGCACGATTTTTGGCCAGTTCCTGGTTCTGAGCCAGATCACCGGTGGCCGAGTGGTAACCGGAAATCGTGGCTTTGAACTGCGGCTTGCCCTTCAGTTCGTTGGCCAGTTCCGTGAGCACTTCCGCCTGGGTCGGGGTGATTTCGGTGGAGGCCACCTTGAAGAACACCGTGGCGCCGTCCGGGGTGCGGGTCACATCAGCCACCGCTGCAACAGCTGCTGCGGCCGGTGCTGCGGCGGTCAGTGCAGCCGGTGTGGCGCGCGCTGCCTGCAGGGCCGGATCAACCACCACTTTGTAGGTGGCCGGATAGGACGGCACCACACCGTGTTTGGCGGACCACAGATACCAGTTGTCGACGACCGGGCCGGTCAGCAGGATGCCGATGCCGCCTGTGAGCGGACACAGCACGGCGAACCACCACGCCCAACGGTGGATCGACTCCATCGTGGCGTTAAAGCCCATCGTCCAGCGCCAGAAGAGTGCAGCGCGCTCTGTTGCCGTGCCGCGGTCGATGATCTGCTCAATCTCGCGGTCACCACCGAAGCGGCTGACGGCCAGGATGGTGGCGCCGTGCATGGCGAACAGCAGTACCGACCCGTACAGGAAGACGATCGACAGCGCGTGGAAGGGGTTGTAGAAGAGATTGCCATGGCGCAGCGAGAGCGCCGAGACCCAGTCCAGGTGCGGCCACACGCCGAAGGGCACCGCTTCAGACCAGCTGCCCATCATGATCGGGCGGAAGAAACCGCACACCAGATAGAGCCAGATGGCCGCAGCAAACGCCCAGGCGATATGCGTGCCCATGCCGAGCTGACGCGCACGCCGATAGGTGCGTGCCCACCACAGCATCATCGAGACAGTGAGCAGAAAGCCGACGATCAGCCACCAGCCGCCCTGTTGCAGAGGCGGGATGCTCAGGCCATAAGCCGGTGCGGGCGGCTCCAGAGCCAACCAGAACAGTTGCCGGATCAGTTCAATCGGATTCCAACCGACCGAGGCCAGCATGTTGAAGCCGATGATGTTGAAGGCAGCGGTCCCGAACACCAGCGACGCCACACCCAGGCCGCCGAGGTACACCGGACCGATCTGGGCATTGCCCAGGCGACCCAGCAGATGCACGAGAAAGGGTTTGCCGGTGCGTTCCCAGTCTTCCCGGGGCAGCGGTACACCGCCATGCAGCGGACCAGTCGGTTGGACCGCGGTAAACAGGTTCTGATATTCAGCCACGATGGATCTCCTCGACGCGGGCCTGGTTCAGGAACGCCAGATAGGCAGGTTCAGCCACCAGCCCCACCATTCAGGCCAGCCGCGGGTCCAGAACGGACCGCTGATCACGATGCACAGGGCGGCAAACCACACCGCAGCCAATGCCAGGAACAAACCCAGGCGGTGAATGCCGAGCGTGCCGACCGAGTAGCCGATGAAGTCACGGAAGAACGTGTCTTCATGCTCCGGTGTCTTCACGACCTCACCCTTCTTGGGGTTGGTCGCCGAGAGCACCAGGCCGCCGTGCATCGACAGGGCCAGCGTTGTCGCGAAGAACAGGCTCGCGGCAATCGCATGCGCAGGGTTGTAGTGGAAATGCAGGTACTGGTAGGCGACGTTGCTCACCCAGTCCAGGTGACTGTAGATGCCGTACGGGAACGCATGGCCCCACGCGCCCATCAGCACCGGTCGGATCACCTGCAAGGTGAAGTACGCAAAGATCGCAAAGCCAAAAGCCACAGGCACGTGGTAACCCATGCCGAGCTTTCTGGAGATCTCCACCTCGCGCAGCATCCAGGACACGAAGGCGCCCAGTGCACACACGGTGATGATCTGCCACAGCCCGCCTTCCATCATCGGCGCCATGCGCAACCCGTAGGAAAGATCCGGCGGCGCGATGCTGATCTGCCAGAGATTCCAGGTTGGGCCCATGGCCGCACTCCACAGAATCATTGCGGTGCCCACAAGCGTGAAGAACGCGGTGGTGATACCGAAGAAGCCCACGAAGAACGGGCCCACCCAGAAGTCGAACAGGTCGCCTCCGACGAGGGTGCCGCCGCGAACCCGGTACTTTCTTTCAAAACTCAGCATGGCCATGTCTGGATCCTCCGCACTGCGTGCACCCTGTTCCCGGGCAACACGAAGAGCCTATTTTTTTCCTGACAGGCGCAACCGGTGCTGAAGACCCGGCCGCGCCAGTCCGTTCGCTTGGAACGCTCCCGTTACTTGCTCGGGTTGGCTGCGTTGTGCGATGCAGCCGCCCGGGCCGCCGCCGCTTTCACGGTGTCGGGATGCCAGGAGTTGATGTTGTAACGATCGCCACTGATCTGGATCAAGTGGATGCTCGTCGACACGAAAGCAATCAGAAGCCCCGTGAGGATGATCGCTTTGCGCGGATCGACGATTCGCCAGTAACGCCACATGTTTTAGTCCTTTCTAACTGAGGTGGGAAATGACCGTGTAGACGGCAGACTTCACGCCGTGCCACAACGATCCCGCGCCTTCTGCCCCCGGCAGCCAGGTGCGCCAGTTCCAGGTGAGCAGCTGCCCGCACAGGGCAAGCACCAGAAAAGCCGCGAACAGCACGATGAACACCAGATGGAGTCCCTCAAGCGGTTTGCTGAATTCGCCGGTGTGTTGATTGATATGCGCCTGCGCCATCACTGCCTCCTTAGTCGCTGGTTACTTCGTCAGAACCAGGGGCGCCAGATCCACACCAGACTGTGGGCAATGAATGCGCCCACGGCCCACAGGATGTAACCCTGCAGGTAGTACTGGTGGAATTCCTGGCACTCCGCGTCCGTAAGACCGGACGGATTCACTTTGTCAGCCATCTTTGATGCCTTTCAAAGAACTGCCTTTCGGCAAGCCTCACACCGCTGTCACGTCGCCGTGGCAGCGCCCCAATTCCGGGCAAGCCCGGACTCCTGCTCGCCCGATCGAGGGCTTGAAACAGTCGCGGATCACGCGGCCTGCCCCACCTTCGATCGACCAAACAACCGCTCAAGCCGCTCCAGGTCCACCTGCTGCGCACCGGCAGCACGGGCATCCTGTTCGGCCCTGTCTCTCATTCGCTTGGCGGCCGAGATGCGCACCAGCACCGGCTCAGCCTCAATCAGTTCTTCCAGCTTGCGATGTGCCTGCGCATCCCATGGCATGGACGCAGCACCCGAGGCACGGCTGGGTGTGGCGTCGATGCGGTCCATCTCGGTGCCCAGCGGCAGGATGTGAAAGAGCGCATCGAACAGCGCGTTGCAGACTTCCTGCAGCAGATACGTGGCCCCCGCGTAGCCCATGAAGGGCGTACCGGTGTGGCGCCGGATGATGGCGCCCGGGAACGACGCCGGAATGTAGGTGGCGCGGCTGCCGGCTTCGGCCAGATACATGCGCTCGTTGAAGCTGCCGAACATCACGAGCGGCGGCTTGTCGTGCACCAGTTGACGGACGGCTTCGTTGTCGGTCTTTTCGCCGGGCTTGCGTGCGACGGCGAAGTTGCAGGGCAACCCCATCTCGTCTTCAAGAAAATGCCGCAGGCCGCGCGAGTAGGTTTCATTGGCCACCACGGCGAAGCTCGCGGTACCGAAGAAGTCTTGTGTGACCGAGCGCCACAGATCCCAGATGGGTTTGATCGTGGTGTGCTTTTCGCGCTGGATGAAGGGCTCCGGATCCAGGTCCAGCAACTCGCCCAGCTTGCGCAGGAATTTGGTGGTGCTGTGCAGGCCGATCGGTGCCTGCAGATACGGGCGGTCGAGCGCTTCACACAGCATGCGGCCGAACTCGCGGTACATGCAGATGTTGACGTCGGCTTCGACCAGCCTGGACACATCGGCCAGATGCGAGCCCAGCGGAAAGACCATGTTGATCTCGGCGCCGATGCCTTGCACCAGGCGGCGGATTTCGGCCAGGTCGCTGGGCGAATTGAAGGCGCCGTAGCTCGGGCCGATGATGTTGACACGCGGCTTTTCGCCGGGCGCACGCGGTTTGCGCGCGGGCACTTTGCGCAGACCGTATTCCGACCACAGCCAGTACATCGCGCGGTTCGCACATTGCCACTGGTCTTCGTCAATGGTGCGCGGCAAGAAGCGCTGCAGATTGGTGCCTTCGGGCGTGACACCCCCGCCAATCATTTCGGCGATGGAACCGGTCACCACGACAGAGGGCAGGTCAGGGTCGAGCACAGCATGTGCGCGCTTCATGGCCCCTTCGGTGCCTTCACGTCCGAGCTGCTCTTCAGCGAGGCCCGTGACTACGATCGGCAACTCGTGCGGCGGCAGCGCATCGGTGTAGTGCAGCACCGAGGTGACTGGCAGGTTCTCGCAGCCCACGGGGCCGTCGATGACCACCTGCAGTCCCTTGATCGCGGTGAACACATACACCGCGCCCCAGTAGCCGCCCGCGCGATCGTGGTCGAGGACGAACATCAGATCATCTCCTCGGCTTTGCGCTTTTTCATGAGCTTGATGACCTGACGGCGTGTGTGCTCGCGAAACTCGGGCCGGTCCTGCGGTACGCCTTCCCACACGCCCGAGGCGTGGCCGGTGCCGACGTCCTCGAAGAAGTCCTGCATGGTGTCGAAGCGCGCCTTGTTGGCGATGGCGGTGTTGATGACCGTGGCGAGCGACCCTGCTCCGGCCGGCCCCATCAGCGGACGCGCCGAGATCAGGTTCGTGAAATACAGTGCCGGCGTGCGCGCCTGCTTGGCAGCCTGGACCACCGGGGTCGTACCGATGGCGAGGTCGGGTTTGAACTCGCGCATGGCGGCAATGTCCTGCTCGAGCGAGGCGCGAAACTGCACATGCACGCCACGCGCTTCAAGCCACTGGCGATCGGCATCATTCCAGGCGGTGCGGGGGCAGGCACTGCCCACGTAACGCAGGTCGGCGCCGCTTTCGACCAGCAGCCGCGCGACCAGCAGCTCCGAACCCTCGTAGCCGCTCATCGTGATGCGGCCCGTGATGGGTGTTTTGGACAGTGCGCCGCGAATGGCCGGCAGGATGCGATTTTTCGCAGCATCGATGCGCTCTTGTGCCACGCCTGCGGCCTGACCCACGGCTTGCAGCCAGGCTTCGGTGCCGTCATGACCGACCGGTGCCGAGCCGACGACCGGGCGGCCTGCGGCCTCAAATTCCCGAATGCTGGCGGTGTAGAAGGGATGCAGTGCGGCGACGGCTGCGCAATCCAGTGCGCTGTAGAGCTCCCGCCATTCGCGGGTGGGCACCACCGGGCCCGCGGCCAGGCCCATCGGCTCGAGCATCATGCCGATGATCATCGGGTCAGCCGGGAAGATTTCGCCCAGCAGCGTGATGGTGGGTTTGTCGGTACGACCGGCGCGCGGCGCCTGCACCGGACCTGCCGCCACTTCGGCGCGCGCGAACTTCAGCATGGCGCCGGCGAGCACGTCCTTGGCCTCGGCATGGGTCGGCACGCCAAAGCCCGGCACATCAATGCCGATCACCCGCACGCCGTTGATCTCCTTGGGCAGCAGCTGCAGCGGCACGCCGCTGGCCGTGGGGACACACAGGTTGATGACTACGATCGCATCGAGCTTCTCGGGATCGGCCTGGGCATGGACCGAATCGCGGATGTCTTCGAAGAGCTTGCCGGTGACCAGCGTCTCGGAGTTGAAGGGCACATAGCCCACGCTGCGCCGTGCACCGTAGAAATGCGAGGTGAAGGTCAGGCCATAGACGCAGCAGGCTGAGCCCGACAGGATGGTCTGTGTGCGCCGCATGCGCAGGCCCACGCGCAACGAACCGAAGGCCGGGCACATGCTTTGCGGCTGGTCGTGCGGGCCTTGCGGATAGTCGGCGGCATATTGCTGCAGGGTGCCGGCCTTGCCTGCACTGGCTGCAGCATCGAGCATCGCGTCGCGGCCCGAATGGCAGCCGAGCCCGTCGCCCTTGAGGGCTTCGGGGTTCGGCACGTCGGGGGCCGTTGCGGGAGCGGGTTGCATGCTGGGTTCGCCTTGCAGGGTGCGGTCGGTCAGGCGGCGTCGTCGTAGACGACTTCGAGCGTCGGTTTGACCGACTCGTTGCGGCCCACCATGTCGAACACCGTGGCGGGCTCGAGCACGACATCGCGCCCGACTGCTGAACCCGAGAACAGGCCGAGCAGTTCGTCTTGTGTGAGGGGCTTGGGCCGCACGGGCGGGGCTTCGCCCACGTTGGTGGCGAGCGTCTCGAAGAGCGGGCCCCACTGGGTGCCGGGGCGACCGATGATGTCGTAGGCCGCGCTCTTGCGACGGATGTCTTCGTGCGCAGGAATGGCGGAGAGCACCGGGATACCTGCGCGCTCGGCGAAGGCTGCGGCTTCGCCGGTGCCATCGTCCTTGTTGATGACCATGCCGGCCACGCCGACGTTGCCACCGAGCTTGCGGAAGTACTCCACGGCCGAGCACACGTTGTTGGCCACATAGAGCGACTGCAGGTCGTTGCTGCCGACCACGATGACCTTCTGGCACATGTCGCGTGCGATCGGCAGACCGAAGCCACCGCAGACCACGTCGCCCAGGAAGTCGAGCAGCACGTAGTCAAAGCCCCAGTCGTGAAAGCCGAGCTTTTCCAGGGTCTCGAAGCCGTGGATGATGCCGCGCCCGCCGCAGCCGCGACCCACTTCGGGGCCACCCAGCTCCATGGCGAATACGCCATCGCGCTTGAAGCAGACGTCGCCGATGGAGACCGCTTCGCCCGAGAGTTTTTTCTTCGAGGAGGTTTCGATGATGGTCGGGCAGGCCTTGCCGCCGAACAGTAGCGAGGTGGTGTCGCTCTTCGGATCGCAGCCGATCAGCAGGACCTTCTTGCCCTGCTGGGCCATCATGTAAGAGAGGTTGGCGAGCGTGAAGCTCTTGCCGATACCGCCCTTGCCATAGATGGCGATGATCTGTGTTTCCTTGGTCGCCGGTGCGGTGCTGACCGGATCTGGCTCGATCGCGGCTTCTGCGCGTAACCGGTCCATCTGCATGAACTGCACGGTTGCCACCGCGGGAATGCTTGCGGATGTGCTCATGAGCACTGTCTCCAGTCGAGAACCATCTTCAGGCAGTCGGCATCGTTGAATGCGACTGGATAGGCACGCGAAGCCCGGTCTGCCTGTTCGCGATGCGTGATCAGACCCTCCAGCGAGAGATGGCCTGTTTCGAGCAGCCACTTCACCGCCATGAGGTCGGGTTTTTTCCACTCGGCCGCCACGCGCACATGGGCTTCGCGCATGAAGGCCGGCGCAAAGGCAAACGACAGCGGCTGGGTGTAGAAGCCTGCGAGCACGATCTCGCCGCCAGGTGCCAGACGCTGGATCAGCGCATCGAGCAGCGATGCGTCGCCGCTCACGTCGTAAATGGCGCGGTAGTCGCGTCGGTCGTCGTCTTCGGGTCGTACGACGCTGTAGCCGCTGGCGCCACCCATGCGCTCAGGGTTGCGTTCCCACACGACCGGCGCCGGATGCCCGCCCAGGACGGTCAGACGCGCCAGCAAGCGACCCAGAACACCATGACCGACGATCAGCTCCGGAGGCACGATGGTGTCGCGCTTGCCGCCCATCGAGACCGCGTGATAGGCCGTGGCTGCCAGCGCAAGCAGTACGCCCTGTTCGCCGATCCCGTCATGGATGGGCGTGACGCGCTCGGCGCTGACCACCACGCGTGAGGCGGAGCCACCGAACAGACCGCGTATTTCGCCGTAGCAGCGTGCGCCCGGCACGAAGACCGTCTGGCCTTCCTGAAGCCCTGAGCCCTTGCCGGCCTGCACGATGCGGCCCACCGACTCATAGCCCGGCACCAGCGGGTAGCCCATGCCTGGGAACATCGGCATCTGGCCGTTCCACAGCAGTTTTTCGGTGCCCGTGCTGATGCCGCTGTAGTCGATGTCCACGACGACGTCGGTGTCGCTCGCAGGGGTCAACCCGACGCGACTGAGCGATACCTGCCCAGGCTGTTCGAGTACGACGGCCATCGACTTCATAAATCGGCTCCTCGCTGAGGTGCCGGCCCTGTGCAAAAAGGTGCGCGAGTCGGCGATGCTTCGGAGGCCTGACGGCCCCGATAGTGCTCCAGAGGTGTCATCTTAGACTGACACTTGTCTAAGTCAATCCAAATTGACAACAAAGTTGTGTCGAATTTGGGTCGGTTGCACAAAGCCATGGCGAATCAGCCGGCGCGAGCCGACAGGACGCGGGTCTGCAGCGGCAGCCGGGTGGGTAACAGGGTCACGCGCGTGAAACCGGCCTGCTCGAGCAGGGTCTGCAATTGCGCCGGGGTGCGCGATCGGCCGCGGCCCATCGCGGCCAGGTACAGGCCGTAGTAGGCATCGCCGATGGCTTCGGCGCCCGGTGTCCCGGACATTGGCTCGGAGACCAGGACCGTTCCGCCTGCGGGCAGGGCAGCATGGACCGCGCGCAGAATCAGCAGCACGCGCTCATCGGGATGGTCGAAGAGCACGCGCACCAGCGTGACCACGTCGGCACCCCTGGGCAGCGGATCGGCAAAGAAGCTGCCGCCGAAAACACGCGTGCGTCCTGCCAGACCGTGCTCGCCCAGCCGCGCGCGGGCCCGCTCGGCCACGGCGGGCAGATCGAAGAGCATCAGATCCAGCTGGGGCGCCCGCTTTGCCACGGCCGCAAGGAAGGTGCCTTCGCCGCCGCCCACATCCAGCAGGCAGCGATGCCGGGCCAGCGGATAGGCGTCGAGGACCTGTTCCGAGACCAATGGCTGCGAGGCCGACATCAGCGTCGAGTAGTCGGCCACATGGTCAGGCGCCAGCGATTGCGGGACGGCTTCGGGCGCCGTGTCCGCGTACGGCCAATATCCCGACATCGCCGTGCCGGGACGCTCGCCGCGCAGCAGTGCCACCGGATCGCTCAGATCCTGGTACAGGGTGGCGTGGTGTTCCACCATGGCAGCGATCGCGGGATGCACGACCATGGGTGCACCCAGGCGACCCAGCCCCCAGCGGCCATCGTCGTGGCGCTCGAGCAGACGCAAGGAGGCGGCAGCTGCCAGCAGCCGCTGCGCGCCGTCCTCCGGCATGGCGAGCTTGCGTGCCAGTGTCGCGGTGTCGAGCGGGCCTGCAGCCAGCAGGTCGAAGAGCTTTAGCCGCACGCAGGCCAGCAGCACCTGCGAATACGTGAAGCCCGCCACGATGTCGAACAGGGCGCGCGATTCACGCCGCGCGATCGGCCGCGTCAAGGGAAACGCGGTGGCCCAGCGGTGAAAACGGGGGTCGAGCAGCAGGCGATCACGCCAGCCCCGCCAGCGGTCACGCAGGCTGCTTCGCGCCGGCGCGGCCGGCATCCCGGATGGCATGGACGCAGGGGGCAGGGAGCTTGGCAGGGTCATATGCCGCGCACGCGATTCAGGCGGTGACCCTGCGCGCGGCGTCTTCGCACCAGGCCTTGGGGACGAGTCGCTCGGATTCCATTCTGACCAGCGCGCGCAGTGCTGGTGCGCCGGCGCACTCCGGAATCGCCGCCAGAGCCCCTGCGACCAGACCCTCGAAATGTTCGATGGCGCCGGTCAGGCCCAACTGGTGTGCGGCGCTCGGGCGTCCATGACAGGCGTCCTGGCCAACCGGCTTGCCGAGCACTTCGGGATCGGCCAGCACATCCCGGATGTCGTCTGCGATCTGGTAGGCCTCGCCCAGACGATCGCCCAGCGCTCGCCAGCGGACGTGGTCGCCGCCTGCAGCCTGCGCGCCGGCTGCGGTGGCGGCGGCAAAGAGTGCGCCGGTCTTGGCGCGCTGGTAGTCCGACAGCGCCACGCGGGGCTCGCATTCCCAGGCCTGGCCGGCCACGATGCCGAAGGGCATGCCGGTGGCTGAGGCGACCGTGGTGATCAGCGCAGCCAGACGCCCAGGTGATTGCGCACCGGCTGCGGCCAAGGTCTGGAAGGCCAGCACGATCAGCGCATCGCCGGCCAGCACGGCAAGCGGTTCGCCGAATGCGGCCTGGACCGACGGCCGGCCGCGACGCGTGGCGGCATCATCGAAGCAGGGCAGGTCATCGTGAACCAGCGAGGCGCAATGCAGCAGCTCAAGGGCCACCGCGGTGGCGTCGGCCAGCGCAGGATCATCATCCCCGCAGGCCCGTGCCACGGCCAGGCACAGGTGCGGTCGAATACGCGCACCCCCTGGAAACACGGCATGCCGAATCGCTGCGGCGAGCTTGGGTGGCGCCCCGGGAACTTCGTGCGTGGAGAGTGCGGCGAGGAGCGCGCGCTCAATGCGGGTGGTGGTGTCCATGACGCTCCTTCGCCTGCCGACGCGGCGTTGCGCGCACGGTTTGTGCACGACGAGCGTCAACCTAGGTTGTCAGTGTTCTGTGTCAATTAGAACGGACAGTAGACCCTGTCGAGCTGGGCGTCAACCGGATCGGGGTGTCGGGTGCGGTGCTGCAAGACTCGCGAGAATGCGTTCGGCCACCAGATCGGGGCGCTCCTCATGCGCCAGATGGCCCAGGCCTGCCAGCCGTTCCAGCTGTGCGCCTGGGATGCGGCGCGCCAGTTCGAGCGACTGGCTGGGCGGCACCGTGAGGTCTCGTGAACCGACGATCAGCAGCAAGCGGGTGGCCGCCGTCGGCAGGGTGCGGGTCAGATCCGGGACCAGGGTGCGCAGGTCCCATCGGGCCATCATGCCCAGCGCAGCGGCGACATGACCGGGGCTGGACACCAGGGTGGCATATCCCTGCCGGCCTGCATGGTTGATGACGGAACCGGTACCTGCCAACAGGCGATCGAGCACCAGCGGGCTGGAGGCAAACCCAGAAAACAGACGCGCCGCCGTGCCGCTGCCGGCCAGCCAGCGGGTGGCGGGCGCCAGCCACGGTGCGGCCGGACCACCGAACGGCAACCAGGCGCCATTGAGCCCCACCAGCAGCTCCGGGCGCATCCCGCCAGAGGTGGTCAGCCAGGCGCCGATCGCTGCGCCGGCGGAATGCCCGACCACGGCTGCCGGGGTCTCTCCGAGCTCTGCGAGCAGTTCGAGGATGGCTTTGCCCATCCCTGGCAGTGACAGTCGATCCGCCGCCGGAAGGTCGGTAAACCCGTGCCCAGGCAGATCAGGTGCGATCACTCTGAAAGAGCCTGATAAGGCTGGAGCTAGATCTCGCCAGGAGTGAGTGGACGCTCCGGTCCCATGAAGCAGTAGCAGGCTGGGGCGATCGGAAGCTGAAGCGCCGAACACCTGGACATGCCAGCGCAGGCTGCGGGTGACCACGAACCGGCTCTGGTCCCGGTTCGGCCAGCGGGCACCCTCGCGGGCCCAGTCCAGGCGGCCGGGCCGGGATTCAGCGTCCACCTGCCGACCCCGGCACCCCGCCCGTCGAGGCTGCCTGGACCGCGCGCGACAACTTGGCTGCGTCGGCATGGGGCAGTGCCATGTACGTCCCGCCAAGCTCGGCGGCCAGGGCTCGACCCAGGGCCTGAGGCTGGGGCGAGGTGTCGATGAGCATGCAAGGGTGGGCTGCCAATCGCACCCGCCGGGCGGCCAACCGCGCATCGGCGTCGGCCTGCGCGCGGCCGCCAGTGCCATTGCGGGCGACGTTGGCCCGGCCATCGGTCAGCAATACGATCACCGGGGTTCCGCCGCGCCGTGCCGTGGCGTCGGCCAGGTCGGCCACTGCATCGATGCCTGCCGCAAGCGGTGTGCCGCCGCCCCCTGGCAAGCCGGCCAGACTGCGCTTGGCGCGGGCAAGCGAGCGGGTGGGTGCCAGCAGGACTTCGGCTGCGCGCCCGCGAAACGCCACGACCGCTACCCGGTCACGGCGCACATAGCAGTCGGCCAGGAGCAGTTCGACCGCACCCTTGGCCTCGGCCAGTCGGTGCAGGGCGGCCGAGCCGGACGCATCCACGGCAAAGATCGTCGTGGTCTCGCGCCGCTCGCGCAGCCGCGCGATGCGGAAATCCGAGGCGCGGATCTCGACGGTTGCCACACGCGTCGCAGCGCGTTGCGCACGGCGGATCGACTGCCATGGGGCCGCCGCCCGCAGGGTGTCGATCAGCGCCAACCGACCCCCATCGCGGGGCTGACCGGGTCGTGTTCCGGCCGGGCGCCCGCGCAGCCGGCCCTCGCGCTGGGCGCCCATGCGGCCACCGCCGCGGCCCTGGCCGCCGGGGATCAACCCGGCCGACAGCAGCGCGAGCAGGCCCTGCGGGATGGCGGCCCGGGCGGCATCGAGCACGCGGTCTTCGAGTGGTGACTGGGTTTGCGTGGCGGGCGGATCGTCGGGTGGTGTATCCGGAGAGGCGCCCTCGGCCTCTTGCGCAGCCGGGTCGGCTGGTGGCGTGTCCTCTGTCGAGGTATCTGGGGGTGCGGCCTCGGTCTGCGACGGGGGCGGCTGGGCCTCATCGGCCGGTTCAATGTTGTCAGCCGGGTCCTGCGGCGGCAATCGCGTGGCGCGCGGCCCAAGCACCAGGCGTGCGGCGAGCGCCGCGTCGCTCGCCTCAACCTGCATGCGACCGTCGAGTGCTGCGGCCGCCCGGGCGGCGCGCACCGCAAACACCGGGGCACGCAGCGAATCGATCCCCAGCGCTTCGGCCGCTGCACACAGGGCTTCCAGCGTAGCGTCATCGACCGTGACCTCGGCCAGCCGGGCCTGCGCGTCCAGAATGGCCTGCGCCTGCGGTGCTACGTCAGATGCGTCTTCGTCGGATCCCGCCGAAGCATCGGCCTTGCGTTCGGGTTCACCCAACTCCCCACCGAATCCCTCGATGGCAGACGGTGTGAAAGCCGTGAGATCGACCCGGAACGCCAGCCGCTCGAGCAGACGCGCAGGCGGTGACTCTTCGCTTCCTGCCTCACGGACACCTTCATCGAGCGCCACGATGCCGATGCGCGCCGAGCGCACCTCCTGCAGTCCGTCGCGTGCCACCGTGATGCGCCCTTCGTCCAGGGCCGCGCCGATGCGCGCTGCCATGGCATCGCTCAGTCGCTCGGCCATGGCCAGCACCAGGACGCCGCCATCCGCCTCAGCCAGCAACCCGGTCTGCGAAACCGGGCGACCGGCCTGCAAGGTGGCAGCCAGATCCAACCCGCCCAGCAGCCGATCGTCGCGCACATGGGCCGGCACGCGCCGCATGGGGCGATGCGCCGGCAGCAGCGCGCGCAGCTGCGCCAGCCATTGGTCGCGCACCGGCCCGTGCGCGGCCTGCAGCGCCACGCCTCCCAATCCGTGCGGATCCACCGCCAACAGGGCAGCGGCCTGCACGGCATCGGCCCAGCGGGCCAGGATGCTGTCGGAGGGCAGGTCGTCGCTCAGTGCCACGGCTCAGTTGCCCAGCAACTCGCTGACGGCGCGCTCAACGCGCACCCCTGACCCCGTGTCGTCCAGCGGATTGCGGCGCAGCCGGTGGCGCAGCGCGGGCACCGCCACGCGTCGCAGCTGCCCGACTCCCACGGTCTCGTGTCCTTCGAGCGCAGCCAGCGCGCGCGCTGCGCGCATGAGCGTGAGTTCGCCGCGCAGTCCGTCCGTGCCCAGCGCGATGCACAGACGCGCAGCGTTTTCCAGGATCTCATCGCCAACCGCCACGTTGCCCAGCCGTTCACGCGCCCGCACGAGGTTGCGTCGAATCTTGTCATCAGCCTTGGCCCACTGCGCCACGAAGCCCTGCGGATCGCGTTCAAACGCGTCACGCCTGCGCACGACTTCGATGCGCGCCGGCAGCTCGCGCGGCGTGCTCACCTCAACCGACAGGCCAAAGCGATCCAGCAGCTGCGGGCGCAGTTCGCCTTCCTCCGGATTGCCGCTGCCCACCAGCACGAATCGCGCCGGATGTCGCACGCTCAGACCTTCCCGCTCAACCAGGTTTTCGCCCGAGGCGGCCACGTCGATCAGCAGATCGACCAGGTGATCCTCCAGCAGATTGACCTCGTCGACATACAAGAAACCGCGGTGCGCACGCGCCAGCAGCCCCGGCTCAAATGCCTTTACGCCCTGCGACAGCGCGCGCTCGAGGTCCAGCGCACCCACCACCCGGTCCTCGGTTGCACCCAGCGGCAGATCCACCACCGGCACCGGCACCAGATGCGACTTGCGCGCCTTGTTGTGTGCGCAGACCGGGCAGGCGCTGGCCTGAGCCTGCGGATCGCAGTGATACGGGCAGCCGATCACGGCTTTCATGCGCGGCAGCAGCGCGGCCAGGGCCCTCACGGCTGTGGACTTGCCCGTGCCCCGATCCCCCAGCACCAGCACGCCCCCGACCGATGGGTCGACCGCGGCGATCAGGATCGCGAGTTTCATCTCGTCCTGGGCCACGATCGCAGAGAACGGAAAGGCGAGGGGGGGTGCCGGGATTGCCGCCCGGGCTGCGGGGTCCGTCGCCGCCATGTCCTGATTTCCTGACAAGTTAAAGTGTCCAGCCCGATTCTAGTCTGCGGTCACCATTCAGTCGCCCTTGGCGCGGCTGCAGCCCTTCGACCCCCATCGTTTCCGGAGCGCATCGTGCCCCCATCCGTTCCTCAACCCGCGCCCTTTCGCCTGCACGTTCCCGACGCCGAGCTGACTGATCTGCGTGACCGGCTGGGGCGCACCCGGCTGCCTGACCAGCCACCGGGCGAGCCCTGGGCCACAGGGACCGATGTCGGTTTCATGCGCGAGGCGCTGGCACACTGGCGCGATCGCTTCGACTGGCGCGCCCAGGAGGCGCGTCTGAACGCCTGGCCACAGTTCACGGTCGAGCTGTCCGGTATCCGGGTGCACTACCTGCATGTGCGTGGCCGCGGCGTGCCGGGCGGGCCGCCCTGCACACCCCTGCTGCTGTCCCATGGTTGGCCCGGCTCGGTCTTCGAGTTTCTGGACCTGATCCCGCGGCTCACCGACCCCGGCGCCTTTGGCGGTGATCCGGCAGACGCCTTTGACGTGGTCGCGCCCTCACTGCCGGGCTATGGCCTGTCCTTCACGCCCGGGCAAAAGCGCTTTGCACTGGACGACATTGCGCGCACCTTTCATACGCTGATGACCGAGGTGCTGGGCTATCGCCGCTTTGGCGCTCAGGGAGGCGACTGGGGCAGCTTCGTCACTTCATGCCTGGGCGCCGAGTATCCGCAGTCGACCCTGGGCATTCATCTGAACCTGATGCCGCTGCGCCGTGATGTGAAGCCTGGCCCCGATTTGCCCGAGGCCGAAAAGCGCTACCTGCGGGAGCTCGATCACTTTCTGAAGGAAGAAACCGGGTATCAATGGATCCAGGGCACGCGCCCGCAGACCCTGGCCTACGGCCTGAGTGATTCGCCCGCCGGGCTGGCCGCATGGATCTTCGAAAAATTCCGCGCCTGGACCGACTGCGATGGCGACCCCACTCGATCGATCCCACTGGACACCATGCTGGCCAACATCAGCCTCTACTGGTTCACCGGTGCCATCGGTTCATCGTTCTGGCCGTATTACGCGCGCATGCACGCCCCATGGCCGATCCGCGAGGGCAGCATCAGCGTGCCGACTGGCTATTGCGAGTTTCCGAAGGAAATTCTGCGTCCACCGCGCTCCATGGCGCAGCGGGTCTACACCGATATCAGGCGCTGGAGTGTGCTGCCGCGCGGGGGGCACTTCGCAGCTCTTGAGCATCCTGACGTGCTGGCGCAGGAGATCACCGCCTTCTTCCGCCCGCTGCGCGCGGACTGAGCGTCGAGCGGGCAATGCCCTTCGTCTTGACAGGAGTCAAACGCTTGTATTAAATCCAACGCCCGTTCTAATTCAAACAAGCGTTTGGTCTCTTCACTTCCTCATCAGCCCGTCCGCAGCGACGGCATCGATGCGCGCCAGCGGCTGCTGGCGGCCGGGCTCAAGCTGTTTGCCGAACAGGGTTTCGAGCAAACCTCGGTGCGTGCCCTGGCACGCGAGGCCGGGGTGAACCTGGCCGCCGTCAGCTACTACTTCGGCGACAAGACCGGTCTGTACCGGGCACTGTTCACCGAAGCCTGTCCGGTCAGTCCGCACGATCCGACAGCCTTTGCGCAGGCCCGGACGTCTTCCGGGCTGAGCGACGCTTTGCATCATTTCTATGCCGACTTTCTTGAGCCCCTCAAACGGGGTGACGAGATTCGCCTGGTGATGAAGCTGCATTTTCGCGAGATGGCCGAACCTACGGGTGCCTGGGCCCAGGTGCTCGAAACCGATATCCAGCCGCAGCATCAGGCGATGTTGCGGCTGCTGACCCGCGCGCTGGGGCTGCCCCGTCCCGACCTCGATGTGCATCGGCTGGCGATCGCCATTGCGGGGCTGGCCGTCCATGTCTTCGTCTTTCATGAGGGCGTCAAGACCCTGAGCCCATCCTTGCTGGCCACACCGCGAGCCATCGACACCATGGTCGATCGGCTGGCCGGCTATGCGATCTCCATGGTCGAGGGCGAGCGCCAGCGTCGCGCCGGAGCACACACTGCATGAACCTTTCGCACACTCTTCATGTCGTGCCGCGCATCCTGACGATGGCCACGCTGCTGGCCACGCTGGTGGGCTGCGGGATGCTGCCTCGCGTGGGCCCCGACTATGCCGGGCCGCCGCAGGCCCGCTCACAGGCCATGTCTCAGGCTGCTGCCAGCGGCGCGTCGGCCCAGTCCGAGCCCTTCCAGACCTGGCAGGCGCCTCTGCCTCACGGTGGTGTGCCTGCCCAACTGACTGACTGGTGGCGTCAGTTCGACGATCCGGCGTTGCTCGTGTTGCAGGAGGCAGCGCAGCGTGAAAATGCCGGCATCGCCCAGGCTGCTGCCCGCATCGAGCAGGCACGCGTGGCCGCAGTGGCAGCCAATGCGGCGGGCCTGCCTGCCGTGGATGCGGGTCTGTCGGCCAGCCGTGGAACGGTGAACATCGGCACCAGCATTCTGCTGGTGAACCAGGCGCGTGCCTCGCTGCAGGCCGGCTGGGAGATCGATCTCTTCGGTCGCATTCGTCGTGAGCAGGAGGCGGCTGGTGCGCGGCTCGAAGCGCGCACTGACGACTGGCACGAAGCGCGCGTGTCGGTCGCCGCCGAAGTGGCTGCGCAATACCTTCAGTACCGGTATTGCGAAGCGCTGGTGGTGATCTCGCAGGCCGATGCCCAGTCCCGTGCTGGTACCGCGACGGTGACCGAACGCGCGGCACAGGCTGGTTTTCAGGCACCCGCCGCTGCCGCGCTGGCTCGTGCCGGTGCGGCTGAGTCGGCGCAGCGGGTCACTGCGCAGCGCGCCGACTGTGATCTGAGCGTCAAGGCGCTGGTGGCCCTCACCGGATTATCCGAGCCGACCGTGCGGCAGCATCTGGCGCAATCGGCCTCGCGCATGCCCGAGCCGCGCGCGTTCGATGTCACTGCCGTGCCCGCTTCGCTGCTGTCGCAACGCCCCGATCTGGCCGCGGCCGAACGCGCTGTGGCCGCAGCCAGCGCCGATATCGGCGTGGCCGAAGGCGACCGCTATCCCAGGTTGTCGCTGCTGGGGTCGGTCGCACCGCTGGGTCTCAAGACCAGTGGCTTTTCCGGCAACCTGCTCACCTGGTCGATCGGTCCCTCGGTCTCGCTGCCGGTGTTCGATGGCGGGCGTCGTGTTGCCAATGTGCAGGCCGCCAAGGCTGCGTACGTGGCGGCCGAAGCCGACTATCGGGCGCGTGCCCGCCAGGCAGTGCGCGAAGTTGAAGAAGCGCTAGTGCGCCTGAACAGTGCCGGCCTGCGCGAACAGGACGCGCTCACCGCATCGCAGGGCTATCGGCGTGCCGTCGATGCCGCCGAGGTGCGCTGGAAAAATGGCCTGGGCTCGCTGCTCGAGCTGGAAGAGGCGCGTCGCTATGCGCTGGTGGCCGATTCAACGCTGGCCACCGTGCGCCGCGACCGGGTGGCTGCCTGGGTCGCGCTGTATCGGGCTCTGGGCGGTGGCTGGTCTGCTTGAAGAACATACCCGTTAAATGGTCCCGATGAGCTTTCTGTCTGCCCGCCTGCGGGCCCCTCACCCCATGACGCTTGTGCACATGCCTGATCGCCTGAACTTCCTGGATCGCCGTTCGCACCGTCCGGGCGTCTGTCTGAGTCTGATCGCGGTCTGCCTGATGGCGACCGGTGCCCCGGCCCTGGCCGAAGACGCCAAGCCCTCGACACAGACCGCGGCCCGCTCGGGCCCGCGCCCGGCGCTGGTGGTCAACACGGTCAAGCCACAGCGCGCCGAATTTTCCGACACGCTGTCGGCCAATGGCAGCATCGCTGCCTGGCAGGAAGCGATCGTGGGCGCCGAGATCAGCGGCCTGCGCATTGCCGAAGTCCGCGCGGATGTGGGCGATGCCGTACGCCGCGGCCAGGTGCTGGTGGTCTTCAATGCCGACACCGTGCGGGCCGATGTGGCGCAAGCGCAGGCCGAACTCGCCAATGCTCAGGCGGCACTGGCCGAAGCGCGAGCCGGGCTGGGCGAGACCCAGGCGGGCGCTGCCGAGGCACAGGCCAATGCCGACCGCGCGCGCGCGGTCGAGTCCAGTGGCGCTCTGAGTGCGCAGCAGATCACGCAGTACCTCACCGCTGCGCAAACCGCACAGGCACGGTTGCAGTCTTCGCAGGCACGGGTTCAGTCGGCCCAGGCGCGTGTCCAGTCGGCGCAGGCCCAGGTGCAGTCGCAGCAGCTGCGCCTGAAGATGACCCAGGTGCTTGCCCCCGACGACGGCGTGATCGCTGCGCGAAGCGCCACCGTTGGCGCCGTGGTGCCGGCGGGCCAGGAGCTCTTTCGTCTGGTGCGCAAGAACCGTCTGGAGTGGCGCGCCGAGGTCACCTCGAGCGAGCTCGCGCGCATCCGCCCCAGGCAGGTCGTGAAGGTCTTGCCTGCGTCGGGCACACCCATCAGCGGCACCGTGCGCATGATCGGTCCGGTGATCGATGCACAGACCCGCAATGCGCTGGTCTATGTCGATCTGCCTGCCAGCCCGGCTGCACGTGCCGGCATGTTCGCCAAAGGCGAATTTCAGCTCGGCAGCAGTACTGCGCTGACCGTGCCACAGCAATCGGTGGTCGTGCGCGATGGCTTTGCCTATGTGTTTCGTGTCAACGCCGATCGGGTGGCCCAACTCAAGGTCCGCACCGGCCGCCGCTTGGCCGACCGCATCGAAATCATCGACGGCTTGAGTGCCGACGCGGTGCTGGTCGGTGCGGGTGCCGCCTTTCTCAATGACGGTGATCTGGTGCAGGTGGCCGGGCCTGCGGCAGCAGGTGCAGGCAAATGAACTTCTCCTCGCTGTCCATCCGCAACCCGGTTCCGGCGGTGTTGCTGTTCATCCTGCTGACCCTGGCCGGGCTGATCGGTTTTCGTGCCATGGCGGTTCAGGACTTTCCTGACATTGAACTGCCGCTGGTCACCATCGACGCCACGCTGCCCGGAGCTGCGCCCGCACAGCTGGAAACCGAAGTGGCACGCAAGCTTGAGAACGCGGTGGCCACGCTGCAGGGCGTCAAGAACCTGTACACCAAGATTCTTGATGGGGTCGTATCGATCACGGTCGAATTCGTGCTCGAAAAAAACGGCGCTGAAGCGGTCAATGAGGTGCGTGATGCGGTGAGTCGTGTACGCGCCGACCTGCCGGCTGATTTGCGCGACCCTGCGGTGACCAAAGCCAGCACTGCGGGCCGCCCGGTGATCACCTATGCGGTGACCAGTGATTCCCTCGACGAGGAAGCGGTCTCCTGGTTCGTCGACAACACCATGGCCAAGCGCCTGCTCAATGTGCGCGGCGTGGGTCTGGTCAAGCGCCTGGGCGGAGTCACCCGCGAAGTGACCGTTGAACTCGACGCACCGCGCATGGCAGCGCTCAACGTGTCGGCCATCGATGTCTCCCGACGCCTGAAGCTGGTGCAGCAGGAGGCACCGGGTGGTCGCGGCGATGTGGGCGGGGCCGAGCAGGCGGTGCGCACCATCGCCACGGTGAGCAGCGCCGCAGCACTTGAACAGATCGAACTGCCGTTGCCGGACGGACGCCGTGTGCGCCTGGGTCAGATTGCCAAGGTGCGTGATGACATCACCGAGCGCCGCGCTGTGGCGCTGCTGGACGGCAAACCGGTGGTTGCCGTCGAGATCATGCGCACGCGCGGTGCCAGCGAGCTTGATATCGGCCGCGGCGCGCAGGAAGCAGTGGCCGAGTTGCAGGCCGCCCATCCCGGCATCCGCATCGCACAAGCGATCGACAACACCCGCCCGGTTCAGGACAACTTCGACAGTTCCATGCACCTGCTGTACGAGGGTGCGCTGCTGGCGGTGATCGTGGTCTGGGCCTTTCTGCGCGACTGGCGCGCCACACTCGTCAGTGCAGCGGCCTTGCCGCTATCGGTCATCCCGGCCTTCCTGGGCATGGCGCTTTTCGGTTTCACCCTCAACACCGTGACCCTGTTGTCGCTCGCACTGGTGGTCGGCATTCTGGTCGACGACGCCATCGTCGAGATCGAGAACATCGAGCGCCACCTCAACATGGGCAAGTCGCCGATGCAGGCGGCCATGGAAGCCGCCGATGAAATCGGTCTGGCAGTCATTGCCACCACGTTTGCGCTGGTGTCGGTGTTTCTGCCTACCGCCTTCATGGCGGGCGTACCCGGGAAATTCTTCAAGCAATTCGGCTGGACCGCCGTGCTGGCCATCCTGGCCTCGCTCGTGGTGGCGCGCCTGCTCACGCCCATGATGGCGGCCTACCTGCTCAAGCCCAAGAAGGGTGCCGCGTCTGCGGCCGCCCCGGTCGCTGCCACAGGGCCCGGCCACAACGCCATCGATGAATCGCAGGACGGCTGGCTGATGCGCACCTATCTGAAGGCGGTGCGCTGGTGCATCCGCCACCGTGGCATCACGGCGCTGTTGTCGGTCCTGTTCTTTGCCGGCTCGATCGCGCTGGTGCCGCTGCTGCCCAAGGGCTTCGTGCCGCCTGCCGATCGTGCCCAAACGCAGGTCAATGTCGAGCTGCCGCCAGGCAGCACGCTGCAGGAAACCTTTGCAGCTGCCGAGTCGATCCGCGCCATCGTGGCCGCCACGACCGATGTGAAGCATGTCTTCAGCTCAGTGGGGGGCGGTGCATCCGGTGATGCGTTTGCCATCGGCGCGGCACCCGAGGCACGCAAGGCGGTGATGACCGTGCTGTTGACCGATCGCAGTGATCGCGGCCGTACCCAGCAGGCGGTGGAGGCCGAGATCCGTGAACGTCTGGCAGGCGTGCCGGGTGTGCGGCTCACCGTCGGCTCGCAGGACGTAGGCGTAAAAATGCAGCTGGTGTTGCGCAGCGAAGATCCAGTCGCACTCACCAGCGCCGCGCGCGCGGTCGAGCGCGATCTGCGCACACTCAAGGGCATCGGCAACGTCACCTCGAGCGCCAGCCTGGTCCGACCCGAGATCATCGTGCGCCCGGATTTCGCACGTGCGGCCGATCTGGGTGTGACCGCGCAAAGCATTGCCGAAACCGTACGCGTGGCCACAGCGGGTGATTACGACATGAGCCTGCCCAAGCTCAACTTCAGCGAGCGCCAGGTGCCGGTGCGCGTGAAGCTGCCGGATGCCGTGCGTGCCGACCTCTCGGCGATCGAGCGTCTCACGGTGCCCGGGCGCTTCGGGCCGGTCCTGATCACCAACGTGGCGGACATCAGCATCGACAGCGGCCCGGCCCAGATCGATCGCCTCAACCGCAGCCGTAACGTCACGCTCGATGTCGAGCTGGCAGGCCGCGAGTTGGGCGCGGTCAATGCCGAGGCCATGGCGCTGCCGACGCTGAAAAATTTGCCGCCGGGCGTACGCATTGCCGAGCTGGGCGATGCGCAGGAGATGCAGGCGCTCTTTGCCAGCTTTGGTCTGGCCATGACCATCGGCGTCTTGTGCATCTACATGGTCCTGGTGCTGCTCTTTGGCGATTTTCTGCAGCCAATCACCATCCTGGCGGCCTTGCCGCTGTCGATCGGTGGCGCCTTCGTGGCCCTGCTCATCACCGGAAAGAGCTTCTCCATGCCCTCACTGATCGGGCTGCTCATGCTGATGGGGATCGTCACCAAAAATTCGATTCTGCTGGTGGAATACGCCATCGTGGCGCGCCGCAATGGCATGAGCCGCTTCGATGCGCTGGTCGATGCCTGTCACAAGCGGGCTCGCCCGATCGTCATGACCACCCTGGCGATGGGTGCAGGAATGATTCCGATCGCGGCAGGTTGGGGCGGCGATCCGAGCTTTCGGGCACCGATGGCGATCGCGGTCATCGGCGGCCTGATCACCTCCACGCTGCTGTCGCTGCTGGTGGTGCCTGCGGTGTTCACCTATGTCGACGACGCCGAACATCTGCTTGGACGCATCGTGCGCGCGCTGCGCGGCAAGCGCGTGCCGCGGCCTGCCTGAAGTCTGCTCCAGGCTGCGCGCAAACTGAGCTCAGATGCCCAGCTGTAAACGCTGGGCAGCCGCCGCCGCCGCTGTGCGGGTTTCCACGCCCAGCTTCTCGAACACATGTTCCAGATGCTTGTTCACCGTGCGTGGACTCATCCCCAGGATCTCGGCGATGTCCCGGTTGGTTTTGCCGCGCGCCACCCACAAGAGCACTTCGGTTTCACGCGCGGTCAGGCGTGACGCCGCGGGTGTTGCAGCAGGGGCTGCGGGTGCAGCCCGTCCAAGCACGGCCAGGGACACCACCCGCAGACTCGCGCCGGCTTCGCTCACCGGATCGACCCGCAAGCTCATGCCACCTAGTTCGATCTGAACCGCCTCGCCTTCCGTACCCTCCAGCAACAGGCCCTGCAGGGCCGATGGCAGGGGCGCGTCGTCACTGAGTGTGACCCCCGGCAGACAGGTCTGCAGCAGTGCGCGTGCTGCCCGATTGAGCCACAGCAGCCGTCCAGCATCGGCCGCGAGCATCGGCACCTCCAGGGCCTGCACGACTTCACGTGTCGCGCGCATCATCCGCCACACCCGCGTATGGGCCATCAGCCGCGCCACCACGACCGGAGCCGAGACAGGCTTGGTCACATAGTCGGTGCCGCCCACTTCAAAGCCGCGCACGATGTCCTCGGTTTCATCCAGCCCGGTGGTGAACACGATCGGCAGATCCTCGTGCATCAAGCGGATCTGGGCGCAGGTCTCGAATCCATTGATGCCGCCCATCTGGACATCGAGCAGCACGGCGTCGGGGCACTGCGCGCGGATCGCTTCAATCGCTGCTTCGCCGCTGGCGGCCGTGCGTACCGACAGGCCCGCCAGCGTGAGTTCTTGTTCAAGCAGGCGCAGTGCGTCCGGCTGGTCATCCACGACCAGCACTTCAAGGCGCGGCCCAGGCGGCCTGGGCTGATCGTTCGGATCACTCATGACGGGATTCGCGCAAAGTCTCAACGAGGAAGGCCTTCAGGCCGGACGTGTCCGACTCCACCAGCGGCGCCAGATGTGCCACCCACGCAGCGCTCGCCGCCGACTCCTGCGAAAGCTCTGCCAGACGCGCCCGCAGCGCTTTGGGATAGCCGCCTGCCGCAAGCGACAGCAGTTCGCGCACGACCTGCGCTGAGGGTGGCGACGCATCGGCGCGCTCAGCAACCCGTTCCGGTGTGGCCATCTCCCAGCGCAAGTTCAGGCAGTGCCTAATCGCATTGAGCAGCTCGCTCTGAATAACGGGTTTGGCCACGAACCCGTCCGCTCCGGCAGAGATCCGGTCGGTTTCGTTGTGCTCGCCGACGCTGCCCGACACCATCAGCACGCCGATGCGCGGGCCGGGCCGCTCACGGATGCGCCTGCACACGCTCCAGCCGCGTTCATCGGGCAGGTTCACATCGAGCAGGACCAGATCGGCTGGCGCACGGTCCAGTTCGGCCAAACACTGAGCGCCCGATCCGGCCTGTCTCACATCAAAGCCCAGACCGCTCAGGAGCTGCGCAAGGACAGTGCGGTGCGCTGCCTCGTCGTCCACGATCAGCACGCTTCGCCGCGGCCCGACATAACCGCTCGCCTGTGCTTGCGTCTGCTCCAGCTTCTCGTCAAGAGGCCGACTGACCACCGGCAGATACACGCTCAACTGAAAGCGGCTGCCGCGCCCCGGCTCACTGTGCACAAGAATTTCGCCGCCCAACAGACCGACCAGTAATTGCGTCACCGTCAAGCCAAGGCCCGTGCCCTCCACGCCGCCCGGGCGCAGCCGCTCGAATGGCCGGAAAATGCGTTCGGTATCTTCCTGCGCGATGCCTACGCCGGTATCGATCACCTCGATATGGCCCATCTCGCGGGTATGCCGCACGCGCAGGGTCACCGCGCCATGCTCGGTAAATTTCACTGCATTGCTCAACAGGTTGATGAGGATCTGACGCAAACGCTTGGCATCAACATTCACCCAGGCGGGCAGCGTGCCCTCCACCTCGTAATGGAAGGCGAGTCCTTTCTCTTCGGCCAGTGGCCGGAACATTCTGACCACCTGACTCAGCAGATCGGGCAGCTCGACCGGGCGAGACTCGATGCGCACCCGCCCGTGTTCGATGCGCGACAGCTCAAGCAGACCGTCGACCAGTCCGGTGAGGTGTTCGCCGCTGCGCAGGATGGTGTCCAGCGCGTCGCGCTGCGTGGGCTTCAGGGCCGGGTCGCGCAGCATCAGTTGCGAATAGCCAAGGATCGTGTTGAGCGGCGAGCGCATTTCGTGGCTCATCCCGGTGAGGAACCGGCTCTTGGCGAGGCTCGCGTCCTCGGCGACCTCCTTGGCGGCTGCCAGCTGCGTGTCGGTTTCGCGGCGCGCATCCACTTCACGCTGCAGAAGCTGGTTCTGACGCTCGGACTCCTGCTGCGCCACCTGTCGGCTTTCGTCGGTCAGCACGAGCCACCAGGCCGCTACGCCTGTGAGCATCGTGAGCCCCACCGCCAGTTTGACGAAAAGCGATTGCAGCTGGCTGGCGTTGAAGGCGCGACCCGACTCCATCGTGAGCGCGGCCTGCGTGAACAACAGCCACAGCAGCGCGGCAAATACTGCCAGGGCCACTGACATGACTGCGGCAAAGCGGCCAATCCGCGCCAGCGTACCGGGCTGTGCCTGGCCTGGCAGCAGGCGGGTCAGCAGACCGCCCAGGCGAGCGTCTGGCGGTACGTCGGGTTTGCACCGATCACCACACCGTGCGTCCAGCGAGCAGCACAGCGAACAGATCGCTCCGCCGTACGCCGGGCAGGCGGCCATGTCCTCGGACTCATACCGGTTGCGACACACCGAACACCGCAGCGTGCGATGGCGTGCGCCGAAATCAACGGGTGTGCGGGCCTCGAACCAGCGCCCGCGGGTGAGCCAGGCCAGCAGCGGCGCCGCCGCACAGGCCACCCCGAGCGCAATGAAAGTCGACCCTGCACCCACATTGGGACCGAAGACGCCCGCATAGGCCGCGACGGACAGCACCGACCCGGCCGCCATCGCTCCCACGCCCACGGGATTGATGTCGTGCAGATAGGCGCGGCGAAACTCGATGCGTGCAGGCGACAGGCCCAGTGGCTTGGAGAGCACCAGATCACCCACGATCGCGCCGACCCAGGCCAGTGCCAGATGCGCATAAAAACCCAGCACTTTCTCAAGTGCTTCGAAGACCCCAAGCATCATGAGCAGCAGCGCAATGGCCACATTGAAGACCAGCCACACCACCCGACCCGGATGGCTGTGGGTCAGGCGTGCAAAGAAATTCGACCAGGCGAGCGAACCCGCGTAGGCATTCGTCACATTGATCTTGACCTGAGAGACCAGCACAAAGAGGCCAGTCAATGCGACGGCCAGCGATCCGCTGCCCACCACATAGCCGAAGCCAACCAGGTAAAGCTGTGTGGGCTCGAAGACCTTCTCGGGATCCACTGCATGCTGCAGGGCCAGGAACGCCAGAAACGCACCGGCCAGCATCTTGAGTGCGCCCAGAACGATCCAACCCGGCCCGGCAATGATGACGGCCGTCCACCAGCGCACCCGGTTGTGCCGCGTGGCCTCGGGCATGAAGCGCAGGAAATCCACCTGCTCGCCAATCTGTGCGATCAGGGACGCCGCCACCGCCGCTGCCGCGCCGAAGGCGATCCATGAAAACCCCGGTCCATCGGTAAAGCGGCCTTCCAGTTGCGCAAACGCAATGAAGGCCCCCGGATTGTGCACAGCAATGGCCACAAACGGCAGCACCAGCAGTGCCAGCCACAGCGGCTGTGTCCACACCTGCAGGCGCGAGATGGCGGTCACGCCATGCACCACCACCGGAATGACGATCAGCGCACTCACCACGTATCCGGCCATGCGTGGCAGGCCGAACCACAGCTCCAGGCCCTGCGCCATGATGGCGGCTTCAATGGCAAAAAAGATGAATGTGAAGCTGGCGTAGATCAGTGAGGTCAGGGTTGCGCCCAGATAGCCAAAGCCCGTACCGCGCGACAGCAGGTCCATGTCCAGGCCGTCGCGTGCTGCGCGATAGGCGATTGGCAGGCCGGTCAGAAAAATCAGCAGGCTCACCGCTGCGATGGCCCACACCGCGTTCACGAAGCCGTAATTGAGCGCAAGCGTGGCACCGATCGCCTCGAGTGCGAGAAACGACACGCCACCGAAGGCGGTGTGCGCGACACGGGCTTCAGTCCATTTGCGAAAGCCCTTGGGCGCATAACGCAGCGCGTAGTCCTCGAGCGTCTCGTCGGCGACCCAGCGGTTGTAGTCCCGCCGCACCTTGACGATGCGCTGCACAGGGCGCGGCCTCGAAACGGAAGCACTCATCCGGAAGATCCTGGTTTCAGGGGCAGCGGCGTCCCGTACCCGTCAGACAGTGCTGTCGCAATTCGCGTGCCGTCTGAAAGCAGCCGCTCCCACCTCAAATCCGCGCCGCATTAGTGCGTAATCGCCCAACAGCGGCACCGCCGCGGTGCACTGCCGGCACCATGACAACGCTACGTCATTCGACGTATTTCGATTCGATCCTGTGCTCGGCACGATGCGTTCAACGAGGCCCGATCTCATGGGCTTCGCGACCCGAACGATCCACCTCCCTTTTCGAACAGGAAAGACGCCATGAGCACCGACCGTCCCGATTCACTTGGCCGCCGCCGTACCCTTCAGTCGTTGTCCGCGCTCGCCGCTACGGGCGTGCCGGGCTTGGCCTTCTCGCAGGCGCTGCCCACCTCGGCAGTGAACACCACCAAGCTTGCTATCACCGATACCGAAGTCACCGTGGGCCAGTTGCACTCGTCCACCGGCACGATGGCCATCTCCGAAACCGGCTCGATCCAGGCCGAGCAACTCGCCATCGACGAGATCAACGCGATGGGCGGCATCCTGGGCCGCAAGATCAAGGTCATCAAGGAAGACGGCGCCTCCGACTGGCCCACCTTCGCCGAGAAGTCCAAGAAGCTGCTGATCAACGACCGCTGCGCAGCCGTCTTCGGCTGCTGGACGTCGGCCTCACGCAAAGCCGTGCTGCCGGTGTTCGAGAAAGAAAACGGCCTGCTGTACTACCCGACCTTCTATGAAGGCCTGGAGCAATCCAAGAACGTCATCTACACCGGTCAGGAAGCCACGCAGCAGATTCTGTACAGCCTCGACTGGGCGCAGAAGGACAAGAAAGCCAAGACCTTCTTCCTGATCGGTTCTGACTACATCTGGCCGCGCACCTCGATGAAGATCGCGCGCAAGCACATCGAAAACTTCCAGAAAGGCAAAGTGGTCGGCGAGGAGTATTACCCGCTTGGCAGCACCAACTTCGGCTCACTGGTCAACAAGATCAAGGTTCAAAAGCCCGATTGCATCTTCACCGCCGTAGTGGGTGGCTCGAATGTGGCCTTCTACAAGGCACTGAAAGCCGCCGGCATTACCGGCGACAAGCAGCTGCTGCTGACGCTGTCGGTGACCGAGGACGAAATGACCGGTGTGGGCGGCGAGAACTTCGCCGGCTTCTACTCGTCGATGAAGTACTTCCAGTCGCTGGACAACGAGAACAACAAGAAGTTCGTTGCAGCCTTCAAGGCCAAGTACGGCAAGGACGCGGTGATCGGCGACGTGACCCAGGCGGGCTACCTCGGCCCATGGCTCTGGAAGGCGGCAGTTGAGAAAGCCAAGAGCTTTGACGTTGCGAAGGTCACGGCAGCCTCCCCAGGCATCGAGCTCAAGACCGCTCCGGAAGGCTACGTCAAGCTCGACGCCAACCACCATCTGTGGAGCAAGTCGCGCATCGCCGTCGGCATGCCCGATGCGACCTTCAAGGTCGTGTCCGAGTCGCCCAACCTGATCAAGCCCGATCCGTTCCCCAAGGGCTATCAGTGATCTTTGCCGGCTGATGCCGGTCTGCCGACGCCGCCCTCAACACACGGGGCGGCGTCGGTTCCCTTCTTCAATGTTTTCCTCGGTGACGGAGCGCGCGCATGGAACTCTCGGAAATGCTGAACATCGGCCTGATGCAGGGCTTTGCCGGTCTGAGCCTGTTCGCGGTGCTCCTGCTGATGGGTCTGGGCCTGGCGATCATCTTTGGGCAGATGGGCGTCATCAACATGGCGCACGGCGAATTCATGACGATCGGCGCCTACACGATCTTCCTGGGCTCCACGCTGGTCTCGAAGCTCGCACCAGACTTCATGCCCTACTACTTTCCGCTGGCGATCATTCTCGCCTTTTGCTTTGCATTCATCGCCGGATGGTTCGTCGAATGGGCGCTCATCCGTCATCTGTACAAACGACCGCTCGATACCCTGCTGGCCACCTGGGGCGTGAGCCTCGCGATTCAGCAGATGTTTCGCAGCTTTATCGGCCCCAAGGAAGTGAGTCCTACGCTGCCTGAGTGGCTGATGGGGTCATGGGCGCCTGCGCCGGGGCTGGATATTCCAATCAACGGTCTGTTTGTGCTGGCCCTGACCGCGGTCGTGACCGGCGGCGTGCTGCTCGCACTGAACAAGAGCCGCTGGGGTCTGAGGGTGCGCGCCACCGTCAGCAACCGGACCATGGCCAACGCCATCGGGATCGACACCAAGAAGACCGACCGCCTGACGTTCGCCATTGGTTGCGGCATTGCCGGCGTCGCGGGTGCTGCATTCACCACCATCGGTTCCACCGGCCCCACCTCCGGCTCGCTTTACATCGTCGACGCCTTCCTGGTGGTGACTTTCGGTGGCGCAGCCAGTCTGCTCGGTACGGTCGTGTCGGCCTTCGGCATCGCACAGACCCAGTCGATCTCGGAATTCTTCATGGCCGGCTCGATGGCCAAGGTGCTCACCCTGTCGCTGATCGTGCTCATCCTGATGATGCGTCCGCAAGGGCTGTTCGCCAGCAAAGTCCGCCGCTGACCTGATCCATCGAACGCGAACCTGTACGGAGTCTGAACATGAAAGCCTTCAAGGACTATGTCCTGCGTAACCCGATGGCCAGCATCGTGGTGCTCACCATCCTGCTTGCGGTGGTGTTCCCCGCCACCATGGACATCTTCCGCCTCAACCTGGTGGGCAAGTACCTGACCTACGCGTTCGTCGCGGTGGGTCTGGTGATGCTCTGGGGCTATGGCGGCGTGCTGAGTCTGGGGCAGGGCGTCTTCTTCGGCCTGGGCGGCTATGCAATGGCCATGTTCCTCAAGCTCGAGGCCTCTGACCCCGAGAGCACCAAGATCCAGTCCACGCCGGGCATCCCCGACTTCATGGACTGGAACCAGATCACGGCACTGCCCGCGCTCTGGGAGCCCTTCAAGCATCTGCCGTTTGCGCTGTTTGCGGTGGTGGCTGTTCCGGTGCTGCTGGCCTTCATCGTCAGCTACGCGATGTTCAAGCGTCGTGTGGGCGGTGTGTACTTCTCGATCATCACGCAGGCCGTTGCACTCATCCTCACGGTGCTGATCATCGGCCAGCAGGGTTACACCGGTGGCGTGAACGGCATGACCGACTTGAAGACCATGCTGGGCTGGGACATTCGCACCGATTCGGCCAAGTACACGCTGTACTACGTGTGCGTCGCCCTGCTGATCGGCAGCATCTTGCTGTGTCGCTGGATTCAGCAGAGCAAGGCCGGCACGCTGCTGCTCGCCATGCGCGACAAGGAAGACCGGGTGCGCTTCTCGGGCTACGACGTTGCCAACTTCCGGATCTTCACGTTCTGTCTGGCTGCCGGCCTGGCAGGCATCGGTGGCGCACTGTTCTCGTTGCAGGTCGGCTTCATGTCGCCGTCTTTCGTGGGCATCGTGCCCTCGATTGAAATGGTGATCTTCGCTGCGGTGGGCGGTCGCATGAGCCTGGTGGGTGCGGTGTACGGCACCTTGCTCATCAACTTCGGCAAGACCTACTTCTCAGAGACCTTCCCCGACCTGTGGCTCTTCCTGATGGCGGCGCTCTTCATCGGTGTGGTGCTCGCGTTCCCCGAAGGTCTGGTCGGTGTCTGGGAAAAGCACATCAAGCCCCGCCTGCTGGGTGATCGCACTCCCAAGAAGGATGCGGGTTTGAGCGTGCAGGAGGCCCCTGCGCGTGCAGAGCCGGTCGCTGCTTCGGCTGCGCCTGTGTCCCCGGTCGTGACGACCAAGATGGTCGCCGACACGTCGGCCGATCCGGTCCGCGGTGTGGGGCTGGCAGGCACCCGCCCGGCGGTCTGATCTCGGTCACTCCGATCACGTACCGCCCAGGCTTCTTTTACCCCGCATCGCACCGCTGATCCGTCAACGCACATCCGGAGAACGTCATGGCTAAGCAGGAAATGGTTCTGGACATCGAGGGCCTCACGGTGTCGTTCGATGGCTTCAAGGCGATCGACTCGCTCAATCTGTACGTGGACAAGGGCGAGCTGCGCGTGATCATCGGACCGAACGGCGCTGGCAAGACCACGCTGCTTGACCTGATCTGCGGCAAGACGCGCGCCAGCAGCGGGCGGATCCGATTCATGGGCAAGGAAGTCACGCGCATGCCCGAGTACGAGATCGTGCGCGAGGGCATCGGACGCAAGTTCCAGACGCCCTCGATCTACGAAAACCTCTCGGTGTGGCAGAACCTGGAAGTGTCCTTTCCGCGCGGGCGCAGCGTGTTCGGTGCGCTGGCCTTCAAGTGCGATGACGAAGTTTCCGAGCGTGTGCGTTCCGTGGCTCAGGAAATCAACCTGGGCGATCAGCTCGAGACCGAAGCGGGCCTGCTGTCGCACGGGCAGAAGCAGTGGCTCGAGATCGGCATGCTGCTGATGCAAAACCCCGACCTGCTGATGCTGGATGAACCGATTGCCGGCATGAGTGTGCGTGAGCGCGAGCAGACCGCTGAGCTGCTCAAGCGGATCTGTGTGAACCGCTCGATGATCGTCATCGAACACGACATGGACTTCGTCAAGAAGATCGCCGACAAGGTCACCGTGATGCACCAGGGAAAGATTCTCGCCGAAGGCCCGATGGACCGGGTGCAGGCCGATCCCAAGGTCATCGACGTCTATCTCGGCCACTGAGCCGCGCGCATCCATAGGGGAACACCATGTCGACCAGCATGCTCAAGGTCAACGACCTCTTCACCGCCTACGGCCAGAGCGTGGCGCTGCACGGCATCTCGTTCGAGGCCAACGCCAACGAAACCGTGGCCATCATGGGCCGCAATGGCATGGGCAAGACCACGCTCTTCAAGACGCTCATGGGCGTGTTGCCCGCCAGGTCGGGCGCCATCAGCGTCGATGGTCAGGATGTGACCCGAGACGAGAGCTTCAAGCGCGTCGCCAAGGGCATCGCCTACGTGCCGCAGGGCCGCATGATCTTCCCCACCCTGACCGTGGAAGAGAACATCCAGACCGGCCTGGAAAACGCGAAGGTTCGCAAAATCCCCGACGAGATCTATGCCCTGTTTCCGGTGCTCTTCGAGATGCGGGCACGCAAAGGCGGCAACCTTTCCGGCGGTCAGCAGCAACAGCTGGCCATTGCGCGCGCTCTGGTGACCGATCCCAAGGTGCTGCTGCTGGATGAGCCCACCGAAGGCATCCAGCCCTCGATCATCAAGGACATCGCCAAGGCACTCAACGAGATTCGCAAGATGCGCAAGATCACGATCGTGGTCTCCGAGCAGGTGCTCAGCTTCGCGATGGATGTGGCGGATCGACTGTTCGTGATCGAGGGTGGACGGCTGGTTCACGAAACCTCGCGCGCCGACACCGACACCGCACGCATCAAGCAGTACCTGTCGGTCTGACAGGACCGACACGCCCGCTTCCTCAGACTCTTTCTCCTCATTTTCCAAGCAGAGGTTTGCCATGCCCGAAACGCTCATCAAAGTCGATCTGACTCAGCCCGCGCCATCCAACGACAAGGTGCACAACCGCTGGCACCCCGACATTCCCATGGCCTGCTGGGTCAAGCCGGGCGATGAATTCGTGCTCGAGACCTACGATTGGACGGGCGGCTTCATCAAGAACAATGACAGCGCCGATGATGTGCGCGACATCGACCTGAGCACGGTGCACTACCTGTCGGGCCCGGTGGGCGTGAAGGGTGCCGAGCCTGGCGACCTGCTGGTGGTCGATCTGCTCGACGTCGGCGCCAAGCAGGACAGCCAGTGGGGCTTCAACGGTTTCTTCAGCAAGAAAAACGGCGGCGGCTTCCTGACCGACCACTTCCCGCTCGCGCAAAAGTCGATCTGGGATTTCCACGGCATGTTCACCAGCTCGCGCCATGTGCCGGGTGTGCAGTACGCAGGCCTGATCCACCCCGGTCTGATCGGCTGCCTGCCCGACAAGAAGATGCTCGACATGTGGAACAAGCGTGAGGTGGATTTCATCGCCACCAACCCCACGCGTGTGCCCGGCCTGGCCAACCCGCCTTTCGCCCCCACTGCGCATCTGGGCCAGCTGTCGGGTGATGCGGCCGCGCGTGTGGCCGCCGAAGGCGCACGCACCGTACCCCCGCGTGAGCATGGCGGCAACTGCGACATCAAGGATCTGTCGCGCGGCTCCAAGATTTTCTTCCCGGTCTATGTGGATGGCGCCGGCCTGAGCGTGGGCGATCTGCACTTCAGCCAGGGCGACGGCGAGATCACCTTCTGCGGTGCCATCGAAATGGCCGGCTGGGTGCACATGCGCGTGAACCTGATCAAGGGTGGCATGGCGAAGTACGGCATCAAAAACCCGATCTTCAAGCCCAGCCCGATCACGCCCACCTACAACGACTACCTGATCTTCGAAGGCATCTCGGTCGACGAGTGGGGCAACCAGCATTACCTGGACGTGCATGTGGCCTATCGTCAGGCCTGCCTGAACGCGATCGAGTACCTCAAGAAATTCGGTTACTCGGGTGCGCAGGCCTATTCCATCCTCGGGACGGCGCCGGTGCAGGGTCATATCAGTGGTGTCGTCGACGTGCCGAACGCCTGCGCCACGCTGTGGATCCCGACCCAGATCTTCGACTTCGACATCAATCCGAGTGCGGCCGGTCCGATCAAGCATATCGACGGCTCCATCCAGATGCCGCTGTCGCCTGATCTGTAAGCCCTGAGCATTCAACGCACTCATCGACCGGAGCCCCGCCATGCCGACCTACGACTATGCCTGTGCCGACTGCGGGGCTTTCGATGCGCTGCGTTCAATGTCCCGCCGCGATGAGCCGGCCGACTGCCCCGACTGCGGTCAGTCGTCGCCGCGCGTGTTCGCAGCAGCGCCCAATCTGGCCATGCTCGACACCGGCATGCGCACCGCGCTGGAAACCAATGAACGGGCGCGTCACGAGCCCAAGCGATCGGGCGATTACGCGCGCTTGCGTCATCCCTCGGGCTGCGGTTGCTGCAGCTCGCCCAAGCGGGGCGCCACCGTGCGGGCGCCCAACGGCAACAAGGCCTTTCCGAGCAAACGGCCCTGGATGATCAGCCACTGATCCCTACGGCTTGCGACGCGCCAGGCGTCGAACCCTCAACTGATTCCGGAGCCAGCGATGATCCACGGTGATATCTCGAGCAGCAAGGACACGGTCGGCGTGGCCGTGGTCAACTACAAGATGCCTCGTCTGCATACGCATGAAGAGGTGATGAGCAATGCCCGCAACATCGCCAAAATGATCGAGGGCATGAAGGTCGGCCTCCCGGGCCTTGATCTGGTCATCTTCCCCGAGTACAGCACCCACGGGATCATGTATGACAGCAAGGAGATGTACGACACCGCTGCGTCCATCCCCGGGCCTGAAACCGCCGTGTTTGCCGAAGCCTGCCGCAAGGCCAAGGTCTGGGGTGTGTTCTCGCTGACTGGAGAGCGGCACGAGCAGCATCCCAACAAGGCGCCCTACAACACGCTCATCCTCATGAACGACCAGGGTGAGATCGTGCAGAAATACCGCAAGATCATGCCCTGGGTGCCGATCGAAGGCTGGTATCCCGGCGACTGCACCTATGTGAGCGACGGACCCAAGGGCCTGAAGATCAGCCTCATCATCTGCGATGACGGCAACTACCCCGAAATCTGGCGCGACTGTGCCATGAAGGGTGCCGAGCTGATCATCCGCTGCCAGGGCTACATGTACCCTGCCAAAGAGCAGCAGATCATCATCTCCAAGGCCATGGCCTTCGCCAACAACTGCTACGTGGCCGTGGCTAATGCCGCAGGCTTCGATGGGGTGTATTCCTACTTCGGTCACTCCGCCATCATCGGCTTTGACGGCCGCACGCTCGGTGAGTGCGGTGAAGAAGAGATGGGCGTGCAATACGCTGCACTGTCCAAGAGTCTCATCCGCGATTTCCGTCGCAACGGGCAAAGCGAGAATCATCTCTTCAAGCTGCTGCACCGCGGCTACACCGGTCTGATCAACTCCCGCGAGGGTGATCAGGGCGTGGCCAAGTGTCCGTACGAGTTTTATGGTCAGTGGATCAATGACCCCGAAGGCACGCGCAAGCGCGTCGAAGCCTTCACCCGCACGACGGTGGGCACCGATGAAGCGCCAATCGAGGGGATCCCCAACCAGAGCACCGTGACGCATCGCTGACCTGCCATGCGGATGGAATCGCCGCTGGCGGCCTGGTGCATCGACGAGCAGCCGTACTACCAGCCTGCCGGGCGTGAGCTCGAGCTGTTCGCGGCGGCCTGCATGCGGCGCATGCCGGTCATGCTCAAGGGTCCGACTGGCTGCGGCAAGACCCGGCTGGTCGAGCACATGGCGTGGCGGCTGGGTAAGCCACTGATCACCGTGGCCTGCAATGACGATCTGAGTGCGAGCGATCTGGTGGGTCGATGGATCCTCGATGCCGAGGGCACGCGCTGGCAAGACGGACCCCTGGCGCAGGCCGCGCGTTTTGGAGCCATCTGCTATCTCGACGAGCTGGTCGAGGCACGCTCGGATACGGCGGTGGTGATTCACCCGCTCACCGATTCCCGCCGCATGCTGCCTCTGGCCGCGCGCAACGAACTGCTGCATGCGCATCCGGATTTCATGCTCGTGGTGTCGTACAACCCGGGCCCGGCGTCGCGCGAGATGAAAGCGTCTACGCGGCAGCGATTCTGTGCGCTGTCGCTTGACTATCCTGCCCCCGAACTTGAATCCCTGATCGTGGCCCAGGAAGCGGGCATCGATCAGGGTGCCGCCAAGGTGATCGTCGGTTTCGGTGTGCGCACGCGCCGACTGCAGGGGGAGGGGCTGGATGAAGGCGCCTCCACCCGCATGCTGGTACGAGCGGGTGAGCTGGTGGCCCAGGGGTTGCGCGCCAGCGACGCGTGTCGCATGGCGCTGGTTGAGCCATTGACCGACGACGCCGATACCCGCGCAGCGCTCGAGGCACTGCTCGACTCCGCCTTCTGAGGCGACCGGCTCTGCGTGCCCCGTCTGCGCCATCGGTCTATCGCTATCTGAGGTTGCTCTGGGCGCAGGCGCCGCAAGGCGTAGCACTTTCGGGTGCCCAGGATGCGCCGCCGCATCTGATCGCTCGCGGATTGCATCTGCCTGCGTCTGCACCGACGCGGGCCGCACATCAAGACCTGCGCTGGTACCAGGCTGCAGCAGCCCATGCGGCGGCCCACCTGGCCTTCTCGCCGCCGGTGTTCGATGGCCGCGGCCTGGGCCCAATCGTGCGCGCATTGATGGGCGTGCTGGAAGATGCGCGCGTGGAGTCCCTGGCGGGTCAGGAATTTCCGGGGCTGACGCGTGTGTGGCAATCACTGCATGCCGTGCACCCGAGTGACGGCAACGGCTTCGAGACCTTGCTCTTGCGCCTGTCGCGCGCGCTGATCGACCCGGCTTACGACGATCCGCATGCCTGGATCGCGAAGGGCCGGGCCCTGTGTCTGGATGACGCGGGTCAGGTGGTGTCGCAGCTGAATGATCCGGTGCAATTGCGCCGCGTGGCGACGCTGCTGGGCAATGACATTGGCCAGATGCGCCTGCGCTTCAATTCGAAGACCTATTTGCCAGGCCCTGATTACCGCGACGACCTGCGCTGGATGTGGCCGTCCGGCGCACCGCAAGAGATGCCTGCCCTTGCGCAGCCTCAGGCCGGGGCCGCTGATCCATCGACTGTTCCGCCGCCCCGCGTCACACAGGCTCCGGGTGCCCGCCTTTGCCGGTATCCCGAGTGGGATCGTCTGATCGGCACCGTGCGGCCCGGATGGACGGTGGTGCACGAATGGCCACCAGATCATCTGGGGGCACATCAGGCCGAGACGCAGCGCAGCGGCATGACGGATGCGCATCTGCAACCGGCGCTCGATGCCAATCGCCATGCGCGCATCGTGCAGGCCTTGCGCAGGCGTGGGCTGCGGCGTCTGCGAGCCGGTCCGTTGAATGATGAGGGCGAAGTGCTCGACCTCGACGCCGCCGTGCGCGCTGCGACTGCGCACGGGCAGCCCGTACGTCTGGACGGACGCGTGTGGCGACGGCTTGCGCCGCAGCGCCGCGGCGAACGCACGATGCTGGTCATCGACGCATCGGCCTCCAGCGCCGATCGCTGGCTCACGCGCAGCGCTGAGTCCCTCAGTGAGCCCCTCAGTGAGCCCCTCAGTGAGTCCCTCATTGAGCCGATCAGCCTGCTGCAGGCATCCTGTCAGGTGGCCATCCTTCTGGCGCGGGCGCTGCATGCCTGTGGCGTGTCGGTGGCCATCGTCGCCTTCAGCTCTGAAGGCCGACAGGCCGTGAGCGTGCAACGTGTGCTCGATTTCGGCGAGCCGTGCAGCGCCCGCGCGATGGATCGGCTCAAGGCGCTCAAGCCTGCTCATTCCACGAGACTGGGTGCGAGCTTGCGACATGCTGCGCAGCGCACGCTGGAGGCGCCCGGCACTGGTGCCGCCCGCGTCGTGCTCATTGGTGATGCGCAGCCCTGGGACATCGACATCCATGATCCGCGCTACCTGAGCGCCGATGCCCGCATGGCGGTGCTGCGCGCGAGCCGATCGGGTGTGCGTGCTTCAGCGATCGTGCTCGATCCTTCATCTGCGTCAGCAGCGGTGCGGATCTTCGGTGCCGGTCACTGCGCGGTGCTGCGCAGCCTGCACGACTTGCCTGCAACGGTGCGGCACATCGACCTGTAGCATCAGGCGTTTCATTGACGGACGCAGACTGACCGTGCCAATCAACGACGCCCTGTACGCATTGGATGCCACAACCCTGGCGCGGCGGCTTGCGCGGCGCGAACTCAGCGCCGAAGCGCTGGTGCAAGACTGTCTGGCGCGCATCGCCGAGCGCGAGCCTCAGGTCCGGGCTTTTGCTCATCTCGATGCTGAGTCGGCTCTGGCCCTGGCACGCGCGCTGGATGCCGGCCCGATCCGCGGTCCGCTCCACGGGCTGCCACTGGGCATGAAGGACGTGTTTGATACGGCTGACATGCCAACGTCTTACGGCTCACCGATCCATGCTGGCCATCGGCCGGCCTGTGATGCCGCCATCGTGGCCTTGAGTCGCGAGGCCGGAGCCGTCCTGGTGGGCAAGACCGTCACGACCGAGTTCGCCACCTATCACCCCGGCCCCACATGTCACCCGTATGCGCCGGAGCGCACGCCGGGCGGCTCATCCAGTGGTTCGGCGGCAGCCGTGGCCGATGGGATGCTGCCGCTGGCCACTGGCACGCAGACCGCCGGCTCGATCATCCGGCCCGCAGCATTTTGTGGGGTGGTGGGGTTCAAACCCTCGCATGGCCGGATCTCGCGCAGTGGTCTGAAGATGCTGAGCGAAACCCTCGATACCGTGGGTGGGTTCGGACGCACCGTGCCCGATGTGGCGCTGCTCGCGAGTGTGCTCGCAGGCGATGCAGGCCTTACGGTGTCCTCAGCGGCCCCGAACGCCAGTGGCGTGCGCATCGGCGTATTTGCCGGGCCGGATGCACAGCGCATGGATGCCGATATGCAGGCCTTGTGGGAAAGAGTGTGCGCTCGCTTGTCACGTCTTGGCACGCAGCCAGGCGACCTGGCGGTGCCGGCCTGGTTCGAGCCGCTGGCCGGACTGCAGACCGACGTGATGCAGGCCGAGATGGCGCGCAGCCTGTCGCATGAGCGGTTGCGTCATGCGGATCTGTTCAGCCCACGGCTGGCCGGCATGATCGACGCAGGCTTGTCGCTGGACGCAGCCGAGCATGTGCGCCACTTGCAGCAGGTGCACGACGCCCGCCATGCCGCCCGCGAACTGTTCGCGCACCACGACCTGCTGATTGCCCCCAGCACGATCGGTGAAGCGGTGCTTCAGGTGGAAGGCACCGGCGACCCGCTGTTTTGCCGCGCCTGGACGGTCCTGGGGCTGCCCTGTCTGCATCTGCCGCTGGGTGTGGGGCGCCATGGCCTGCCCATCGGGCTGCAGCTGATCGGCCCGGCACTGGCCGATCAGGCGGTGCTGCAGGCAGGCGCGTGGCTGCACGATCGCTTGCGCGACTGAGCCCGAGAGCAGCTCCAATCCGGTTTGAGGTGGCCCGCTTTGCGGTCATTGCCATGTTGAACGCCGCATTTTATGCGGCGAATATCTTGCGCCTGCGGTCTACGCAACCGATAATCTCCGCATGAATAGCGGAGATTACATTTATATTTGGCAGGCTGATGACTGGCCAAATTGGCGCTTCGATCTGGCAGTACTCGCTGGGCCGATCGCAGAGGTCAGTCGAGCCCAAGGCATATTGCTCGGCCGCCTGGCGGATGTCGGTATCGCCTTGCGCGATCAGGCAAGCCTGGCGGCCCTGACCGAGGACGTGGTCAAGACCAGCGAGATCGAGGGTGAGCAGCTCAACGTCGAGTCCGTGCGATCGTCCGTTGCGCGCCGGTTGGGCGTCGATATCGGCGCGCTCGCTCCGGTGGATCGCCACGTCGAAGGCCTAGTGGACATGGTGCTCGATGCCACCGCTAACTGTGATGCACCGCTGACGCCTGAGCGCTTGTTTGGCTGGCACGCTGCGCTTTTTCCAACCGGCTATTCCGGTCTTGCCAAGCTCAAGGTCGGCGGCTGGCGCGACGATGCTAGCGGTCCAATGCAAGTCGTGTCGGGTCCGATCGGTCGGCGCAGGGTGCATTTCGAGGCGCCGTCCGCCACGCGCCTTGAGGCCGAAACAGGCCGCTTCCTTGAGTGGCTGAATGGGCCGTCGGGCGAACCGCCGCTGCTCAAGGCGGGCCTTGGCCATCTGTGGTTCGTCACCTTGCATCCGTTTGACGATGGTAATGGCCGTATTGCCCGGGCGATCGGCGACCTGCTTCTGGCCCGTGCCGACGCAAGCCCGCAACGGTTCTACAGTGTGTCGGCGCAGATCCAGCGTGAACGCAAGGCTTATTACGACATCCTGGAGCGCACGCAAAAAACGTCGATGGATGTCACGGACTGGCTTGTCTGGTTCCTCAACACGCTCCATCGCGCCGTCGACCAGGCCCAGCACACGCTGGATGCTGTGCTGAGCAAGACCCGTTTCTGGCAACGCTGCGTCACCATGCCGCTCAATGAACGGCAGCTGAAGATGCTCAACAAACTGCTCGATGGGTTCGACGGCAAACTCACCAGCAGCAGGTGGGCCGCCATCGCCAAGTGCTCGCCTGATACCGCGCTGCGCGACATCAATGACCTGCTGGCGCGGGGTGTGCTGCGAAAGACGGATGCGGGCGGGCGCAGCACGAGCTATGCGCTGGACGAACATTAACCGGGCGATCACGCCCTCAATCCGCCCGAATATTCGCCGACTTCACGATGCGCGCATTGGCCTCGAACTCACGCTTCACCAGCACGCCAAAGTCCGCTTGAGATTGCGGCGCGGGCAGATTGTCGAAGTCGACGAGTTTCTGACGCAGGTCGGGCTGAGCCAACAGACGGTTGATCTCTTCATGAATCCTTTGCTGCGCTGCGCGGGGCATCGAGGCCGGTGCAAAGAATCCGAAGGTCGACATCAGATTGGCATCGGGATACCCCAGCTCGGTGAACGTGGGCACCTCCGGATGCGACTCCAGACGCTTGGGTGCCGCCACCGCCAGCAAGCGCAGGGTGCCGCGGTCCACATGCGGATTCACCGCCGAGCTGGGGTTGGTGGTGAACAGTTCGAACTGCCCGCCCACAGCGTCGGTGATCACCTGGCCGCCGCCCTTGTAGGGCACATGGATGAGGTCGATGCGTGCCTTGTCGCGCAGCTGCTCCACCATGATGTGGCCCACGCTGGCCACGCCCGAGGTGGCCACCCGCAGCGCGCCGGGCTTGGCCCGGGCCTGACTGAGCACATCGCCGAAGCTGCGACCGGAGAAAAGCGGCGTGCCCAGCAGGTACACCGGCGAGATCATCACGCTGGCCAGCGGCACCAGATCAGACAGCGGCTCATAGGGCAGCTTCATGATGTGCGGATTGAGCGTGATCGGGCTGACCGCAGCGAAGGCGATGGTGTGGGCATCGGTCGACTTGGCCACCGCATCCATGCCGATGCTGCCGCCTGCGCCCCCCTTGTTTTCCACCACGACCTGAGTGCCCAGGCGTTCGGCCAGGCGCGGTGCGATCAGTCGTGCCACCGAATCACTCACGCCGCCGCTGGGATACACCACGACCATGCGCAGGGGCCGCGCCGGCCAGGCCTGCGCTTGTCCGAGCGATGGCGCGCACAGCGAGGCCAGGGCGGCGGCCGACGCGCTCAGCAGGCGTCGGCGTGAGCCTGTGCTCAGGGACCGTGCGCTCGCGTACGAATGACTGCTGTGCCGCGTCGGTAATGCGTTCATGTTGAGCCTGTTCCCGTGTAGGTGTTCGAAGGTGTGCATGAACCGCCCCGACCGTGCGTGCCGCCTTTAGGGTGTCCGGCTTGACAGGGTGAGCAGCCACGCCGGACAGTGGGCCGGTCCCGCATTCTTGCATTCACCTGTTCAATGAGGCTCGCATGGCTGTCGTTCGTACCGAAGTGGCTGGCAACGTCTGGAAAATCGAAGTGGCCGTTGGCCAGAAGGTCGCTGAGGGCGATGTGCTCGTCATCATGGAGTCCATGAAGATGGAAATTCCGGTCGAAGCGCCTGCCGGGGGTACGGTCACCGAGATCCGGATCGCCGAGGGAGATCGCTTGGACGAAGGCGCGGTGGTGGTCACCCTGGGTTGACCATTCAACGGCTAAACCCCGCGATTCATAGGCTTTTGCCGACTGCTGCAATCAACCGTGGGGTAGCCTTGCCACATGGTGTCCGTGTTGTTCACATTTTTTCGCCTACGCGCTGCGCGCTCGCGCAGTGCGGGTCATGTCGCATCGCGGGTGAGTCCGATGCGGCGCGCTGGGGCATTGGCGGTGCTTGCCCTTGTGCTGTGGGCTGCCTGCGCATCCATGCAGTGGACACACGAACGGGTCCTTGATTCCTGGTCCGCCCGTCAGGCGAGTACAGCCGCGGCCGATGCCGCAATGCTGTCCGCCGCACGTGATGCCGACCCCTTGTCGGCGCCGCTGGCCGACCAGCTTCTTAAAGCCGGCACTGAGCTCCAGGCCGCGTTGGTCGAACCTGGCATCGAGACCTCCGGATCCATCGACCCGCTCGAGACCTTGCATCTGCATGCACAACGGGCCCCGTTCAGCCTGAGTGCGGGTGCAGATCGGCCGCATACGCGGCTCACGCAGCCCGCGACCGGCTTTTTTTCGCTCCCGCTTCGACCCCCGCGCCTCGCCTGAGGCCTCAAGAGGTTCACGGGCCCGCCCCAGGCGGTCTGCCCATTGAGCCCAGACGTCCGCTCACTCGCCCGGTGCGCTCGCACCCCGCTCTGACCGTGGTTTGACCCCGGTTCGGACGGTCGGTCAGATCACTGGCCAGGCGATGGCGGTTCCAACTTTCCGCGTTTCAAGTGCTTTTGAAGATGACCTCTCCCCTTCGCCTTGCGCTGGTCGCCGGGCTGCTTCAATTGATCCCTGCGTCGCTGCTGGCGCAGCCACAGGACCAGGCCCAGAGCCAGGCCCGGTCGGCGGCCGCCGAACCCGCCATGACATGGGACCTCCCCGCGCTGATCGAGCTTGCGCGCCGCTCGCATCCCGCACTGACGGCGGCCCGTGCGCGGGTCGTCGGCGCGCAGGCGGGTCTGGTGACCGCCGCCGCCCGCCCCAATCCCGAGCTCGACCTGCAGGCTGGCCGTGTGGGCGCAACCCAGGCCGATGTGCTGCGGGGTATGAGTGGATCCTTCGGGATTCTGCAGCCGCTCGAGCGCAGCGCACTGCGCCGATCCCGACAGGATGTGGCTGGCGCCGACCTGCAGGCAGCTGTGGCGGGCAGCGCAGGCTTTGAGCGCAGCTTCATTGCCGAGCTCAAGCTGCGCTATTACGAAGTGCTGCGTTTGCAGGCAGCGGCCCAGCTCGCACAGGAAGATCTGCGCCTGGCTGAACAGATTCACAGCCGCGTCGGAGTCCGTGTGAGCAGCGGCGAGGCACCCCGATTCGAATTGATCCGTGCCGATGCCGAACGGCTCAATGCCCAGCGCGCTGCACAGGCCGCCGGACTGAGAGTCACCCAGGCCCGAGCCGATCTGGCCCGTCTGGTGGGCCCCGATCTGCCGGCGAATTTTGCGGTGTCAGGCAGCCTTGCGGATTTGCCGGACGTACCGGCTGCGCTGCAGACCTTGCGCACCGACATGCGCGAACGTCATCCGGAATTGCTGAGTGCACGCGCCGAGCTGGCAGGGGCTCAGGCCCGCGTGGAATACGAGCGTCAGCGGGCGCTGCCTTCGTTTGCCGTGCGTGCAGCGAGCGAACGTGTGCCCGGCGCATTCGATACCCGTGTGGGTGTGGTGATGAGTCTGCCCCTGTTCGACCGGCGCGAAGGCCCGATTGCGCAGGCACAGGCCGAGGTCGAGCGGGCGCGCGGCGCGCTTTCGGATCGCGAACTGGCACTCGAGCAGTCACTCACTGTGGCATGGCAGCGCTACCAGAACGCGCTGGCCCAGGTGAATGCCTATGAGTCCGGCATCTTGCGTGAAGCACAGTCGGCCCTGCGCGTTGCAGAAGCCGCGTACCGCTACGGGGAGCGCGGAATTCTCGATTACCTGGATGCACAGCGCACGCTGCGCAGCCTGCGCAATGAACTCAATACAACCCGATACGAGCTCTATGCCGCGCGGGTTGAACTCGAACGCCTTCGCCCGGACGCAGAATGAAGATCGATACAGCAGCTCGCGCAGATCACTGCGCACACTCCCTCCCAGCACACATCGGCGGCACGGTGCGTGGCACATCGGCGTTGAATGCATGTCTGATGGTCCTCACGGTCGCCCTGCTTGTGGGCTGTGGCAAGGACGCACCGTCATCCGCGGCCCCCGCCGCCCCCACCACTGCAGCTGCAGCGCCGCGCGCGCCGAGCGACCCACTGCTCGTGGCGCCGCCTGCCTCCTTGCAGCAGCGCCTGCGTACGGGGTCGGTGGAGCGTCGACTGGTGACCGAGCCACTTTCGGTGGTTGGGCGAATCGACTTTGATGAGCAAAGCGTCTCGCGCATCGGATCGAGCGTCACCGGCCGGATCACCGAACTGCCCGTGACACCGGGTCAGACCGTGGCAGCCGGACAGCTGCTCGCCCAGCTCAACAGTGCCGAGTTGGGCACGGCACAGCTTGCGTATCTGAAGGCCGATGCACAGCGCGAATTGGCCGCCAAGGCAGTCGAGCGCGCCAAGCTGCTGCTGGCTGCCGATGTGATCGGCACCGCCGAACTGCAGCGCCGCGAGAACGAACTGAAAGTGGCCGAGATCGAACAACGCGCGGCAGCCGATCAGCTGCGCGTCATGGGTATGTCGCGGGGGGCGATCGCGCGCACTCTGGCCAGCGGGGCGATCACGTCGACGTCCTCGGTCGTGAGCACGGTCTCGGGCGTCGTGGTCGAGCGCAAAGTCAATCGCGGACAGGTTGTGCAGCCCGCCGATGAACTCTTCACTGTGGCTGACCTTGCGCGGGTATGGGTCGTGGCCAAGGTGCCCGAGTCGCAGATCACGCGCGTGCAGATCGGCCAGCCCGTGAAGATTAGCGTGACCAGCTCGCCCGTGCCGCTGCGCGGGCGGGTGGCCTGGATCGCAGACACGGTCAGCGTCGAGACGCGCACTGTCACCGTACGTACCGTGGTCGACAATCCGAAGCGCCAGCTGCGCCCTGCCATGCTGGCGGATGTCACGATCGAACCTGTTGCGCTTGAGCGGCTGGTTGTGCCCGGCGGCGCCGTGGTGCGCGAAAGCAACCGCGATCATGTGTTCGTCCGGCAAGCGGACGGCCGTTATCGGCTGACGGCTGTGGAACTGGCCGATGAAGCCGGTGATCAGCGGGTGGTCGAGTCCGGGCTCAAAGGCGGCGAGGAGATCGTCATCGATGGAGCCTTTCACCTGAACAACGAGCGCAAGCGCGCGGAACTGGAGGGCTCATGATCGAGTCTCTGGTGCGTCAGGCGCTCGCGCAGCGCCTGATCATTGTTGTCGTGTCGCTGATCCTGCTGGCCTTCGGCCTGAACGCGGCGCGCAAGCTGTCCCTGGACGCCTTTCCTGACGTCACTAACGTCCAGGTGCAGATCGCTACCGAGGCGCTGGGGCGCTCACCCGAGGAGGTCGAGCGCTTTGCCACCGTGCCCATCGAGATCGCCATGACCGGCCTGCCCGGACTGGTGGAGCTGCGCTCACTCAACCGCGCCGGCCTGTCCCTGATCACATTGGTGTTCACCGACAAGACCGATGTGTATTTCGCACGCCAGCTGGTCATGGAGCGGCTGATCGAAATCTCCGGTCGCATGCCGCAGGGTGTCACGCCGGTGCTCGGTCCGGTGTCCACCGGACTGGGCGAGGTGTACCAGTACACGCTCGAGCGACCCGACGATGGCAACCGGGCGCTGTCTGTCGAAGAGCAGACCGAACGGCGCACGGTGCAGG
>Ga0315909_10000653_pt1 | contig 46458 bp, 49 predicted proteins | sample LakEriMetagenome_11_FD_203527 | JGI IMG/M metagenome (GOLD analysis project Ga0315909, IMG submission 203527) | Freshwater fungal communities from buoy surface, Lake Erie, Ohio, United States - Buoy 2 MA125 | ecosystem: Environmental > Aquatic > Freshwater > Lake | place: USA: Lake Erie, Ohio... | reverse complement strand
CTAGAGAAATATTTGGCAATTTTGAAATTGCTTCTGATGGTAGATGTTATGCATATGTCTCTAATATCAACGACTATCATCCTAAGAATAGAATTCACAATCATGCAACAACATGTTCTGTAAATGGCGTTTATTACTTAAATGTTCCTTCGGAACAATCAGGTATGATATCGTTTTATAACGATAATGATGAGCAAGTTTATACCTACCAGCCAAAAGCATTTGATCTTTTGATTATGCCAAATTTTATGAAGCACTATCCCCACAAAAGTCTTGTAGAAGAATACAGAGTATCAATCAACATAGAAATTTTTATAGAGAACTGGTCGAATCATTATTCGCATTGGTGCAAAAATAACTTTACTAAATGATATAGATATTATATAATATTACAGACAATTGGTGACAAATGCGATTCTTAACAAGAAAATTGGTGAAGCCGAAAGACCTGAACGCGAACAATACGTTGTTCGGAGGTCGTTGTTTGGAGTGGGTTGACGAAGAAGCAGCAATCTATGCTGCCATTGAAACTCGTCATCCTCGTGTTGTCACCAAGAGTATTTCAGAGATTAATTTCGTTGCTCCTGCTCGACAGGGTGACGTTGTTGAGATTGGAGTTGCACTCAAGAAAGTGGGTGTAACAAGTATCACACTTGGAGTTCAAGTAAGAAATCTTGTAACTCAAAATGTAATTGTAGATATTGATGAAATGGTTTTTGTTTGTGTCGATGAAAATGGGAAACCAGTTCGACATAGTTTAAGAAAATGAAATTTGGATGCGTGGCAGAGCGGTTGAACGCACTTGTCTTGAAAACAAGCGTCTCTTTACGGGGACCGTAGGTTCGAATCCTACCGCATCCGCCAAGTTTAATTTGCCCAGATGGTGGAATGGTATACACGGTGGTCTTAGAAGCCACTGCCGAAAGGCATGGAGGTTCGAGTCCTCTTCTGGGCACCAAATTAGGAGAGTGAAATGAGTTACAAAGTTGGAATTATTGGTCGTGGTTTTGTTGGTGGAGCCATGTATGAAAACTTCAAAGATTGTTTTGAGGTTGAATCCTGGGATGTCGATGATCAAAAGCGCACTCTCAACTCATTTGAATCATTTGTTGATTGGTCAGATATTATCTTCGTTTGCGTTCCAACTCCGATGAAAGAAAGCGGAGAATGCGATACCACCATCGTTGAGGATGTGGTCAGTAAGATTGCCAATCTAGATCGTCGCAAATATGTTGTGATCAAATCAACTGTAACTCCAGGAACAACTGAGAGACTCGCTGAAACTCATAGAATGATCATTGGTTTTAATCCTGAGTTTCTCACCGAAGCCAATGCATATAATGACTTTCGCAATCAGCCATTGATTATTATTGGTGCTGATGATGCTGGACTCGCCACTGTTATGACTCAGATCTATTATGAGTTCAATGCGAAGGTTGATGGTCGTTCTCATGTGGTTCAGCGCACAACTAAAGAGGCAGAACTGTTTAAGTATCTTGCAAACTGTTTCTTGGCAACCAAGGTCATCTTTGCGAATGAGTTCAAGAAACTTTGCGATAAGGTAAATGTTGATTATGGTCGCATTGCAGAAGTTGCTGTGCTTGATAAGAGACTCGGACATACTCACTGGCGCGTTCCAGGACCAGATGGTCAGTATGGATTCGGCGGTTCCTGCTTTCCGAAAGATACTTCCGCATTATTACACTTTGCGGATGAACATGAAACTACTTTGTGGCTCTTAACGGAAGCAACATACATCAACGATGATGTTCGTGGAACAGATCGATTTGAGAAACTGACTGTTGTTGAATAAATATCATTATGAGTTTAGTATTAGTTGTAGACAAAGGTGGAATGCCCAAAGACTGGGTGAACTTTGAAATGGCAGCATGCTATTATGCCAAGAATAAAGTTCTCTGGGAGTTGGGCGAGAAAATGAAAACCATGCTCGGTGGACATAATGAGCATGGTCAACAGTCACGCATTGATATTTCTTGTATCATTGGTGTGAATGGTCCATTGCTCGGAGATAAATTTTATAATCAGCAAACCAAGTTTGCTGATCGTATGACTCTCTATGCTCGTGACTGGCACATCTGCGCATATTGCGGAGAAGAGTTTTCAACAAGCCAGTTAACAATTGATCACGTTCATCCAAAATCTCGTGGTGGATCAAATCAGTGGACTAACTGCGTTACTGCTTGCCGTCCCTGTAATCATCGTAAAGGTGATCGCACACCAGAAGAAGCAAAGATGCATTTGATCTATGTTCCGTATGCACCCACGGTCCACGAACGTATACTACTCAAGAATCGTAAAGTGCTTGCTGATCAGATGGAATATCTCAAAGCCAGCATTCCAAAGAATAGTCGAGTATGGAGACATGCAGCATGAGTACTGGCGGAAAGGGAAGTAAGCCAAGACCATTAAGTGTTCCAAGAAAACAATTTGATGATAATTGGAATAGAATTTTTGGAAAAAAGAAAAGTTCAAAGAAAGAAAGGATAAATAGAATACCTGTTGCGGGGTAGTGAAACAGCATCACAGAGGACTCATAATCCTCAATTCCAGGTGCAACTCCTGGCTCCGCTACCATTTTTGGAGTTGTTATGCTCTCAGTTGTTGTCCCCACAATGTGGCAGTTTGATCCTTTCTGCGACTTTCTTGAAGATCTAGTACAACTCCCTATCATTGACGAAGTCATCGTCATCAATAATCTCGTTGAACTTACACCTGATCATTCGGCGCTGAAACATCCGAAGGTTCAGATGCATAACATGCCTGAGAACATCTATTGTAATCCGTCATGGAATCTCGGAGCAAGACTTGCAAAGAACGAGAAGATTTGTTTTTTGAGTGATGATGTTATCGTTGATTTGAAAATCTTCAAACGAGTTCATGATCATATGATGCCCGATCATGGCATTACTGGCATTCGAATTACGAAAGAGGTTTACGATCTACATTTCCCAAATCATGATAAGATTAAAGATCTAAACAAACTTCTTGTTACAGGTGATCTAAAAATTCGTCCATGGGTTGGAATTGAATATAATCTGGGTTGGGGTGCATTGTTCTTTATAAACAAGAGCAACTGGATTGACATTCACCCAGAATTGCTAATCATGTATGGTGACTCTTGGGTCTTCAATATGCAACTCGAAATGGGTCGTATGAATTATCTGGTTGAAGATTGTTTCTTCTATACTCCATGGAACATGACATGGAAATCAGATTATGTAAAAAACAAAGTCGAGTTGATTGCAAAAGAAAGCCATGAATTTTATATGAAGTGTCAAACAGAAACTCTTACAAAAATGAGATCATAATGCTATCTGTAATTATACCAACAATGTGGGTTCCTGAAACATTCTGCGATTTTTTACAGTATGTAATTAAACAGGATTGTGTCGGTGAAGTCATCATCATTAACAATTCGATTGATAACACCCCAAATCATCTTTGGCTTGATGATCCAAAAATTAGAATGATAAATTGTAATGAAAATATCTATGTGAACCCAGCATGGAATCTTGGAGCCAAATTGGCGTCCTTTGAGCATCTTTGTTTTTTGAGCGATGACGTAATCGTTGACCTGCGTGCCTTCTACAAGGCAGATGAGTTTATGGCAAAAACTCCAGACATGGGTATGCTTTATATTTGTCCTGGATATGAAGAGCAAGAACAACCTAAAGTTACCACAGGTGAGATAGAAATTGAAAGTGGACCAGTCACAAACAGATATGGATATGGTGCATTCTTCTTTGTGCGTAAAGAGGATTGGAATCCAATTCCAGAACAGTTTAAAATTTGGTTTGGCGATCACTTCACATTTATGCACTTTCAGGAAAAGCGCAAAGTAAGTTACTATATCAAGAATTGTTTCTTCCATTCTCCGTGGGCAGTCACAGTTAAGAGTATTGCCTTTGATCCAGAATTTAGAGACAAAGTGAACGATGATGAAGAATTTAAGAATTATCAAGGAGTTGGAAAATGAAAGCAGTTATGTGGAGCAAACCAGGATGCCCTTATTGTGTTATGGCAGAAGAACTCTTGAATAAAAAAGGATATGAAATTGAAGAACGAAAAATCGGTTTCGGTTGGAATCGAGAGCAACTATTCGAAGCAGTTCCAAATGTCAAAACAGTTCCGCAGATTTTTCTGGATGGAGAATATGTTGGTGGATATGACGATCTTGTTAAATACTTCGAAAAGAGGATTACATTATGACACAGTCCGCAAATCTTATGCTTATGAATTGGCCAAATGATTTTGATGGTGCTCATTCAATTGGTCCTGTTGATTTTGGAACTGCTCATCCACTATACGGTGCTGTTCCTCCACAAAAAGCGAAGATCTTCGAGAGCCCTGATAGAGGGAAAACTATATATGAAAGAGACTTCGGTTCTACTGAACGCAGGATTGTAAAGACTTCAGTGCAGCAACAGTGGAACATCACATTTAACGGAATGAAGGTATAATGCCAAAGAAAATCCTCTTTCATGCAGAGCAATTGAATCTTCGCGGAACAACGAATTCAATCTTAGAGTACGCGAAGTACAATCAAGAGATTCTTGGAAACGAGAGTGCAATTATGTACTCAGCGTCGAATCCAGATGGTGTTGATGTTGGCACTGATGAATCTGTTGTTGATCAACTTCGTGGAATATTCCCACTCTACACATACTCTGATTTTAAAGAGGCAAACGAGATTGCATCTAACTTTGATTTATGCTATAGTCAGCGCGCAGGATTGAAAGCAGACTTCCGCACAAGAGAGCCGCAACTGATTATAGACTCGACTAAATTTGGAGTGCACTCTGTGTTTCAGTGGTATGATCCGCATGGCGATCGTTATGCGTACATCTCTGAGTGGTTAGCAAAAAAGATTGCTAATGATTACAATGCTCCAGAACAATCATGGGTTCCTTATGTCGTTCACATGCCACCCCCAAATTATGACACAAAGTCACATCTTGGAATCAGCAAAGATAAATTTGTAATTGGCAGAAGTGGTGGATATAATACATTTGACATTCAATATGTCAAGGACACAATCGGCAAAGTTCTTGAAGAGAGAGATGATATTGTTTTTCTATTTGCAAACACTGAGAAATTTATTGATCACCCAAATGCAATCTTCATGGGTCCATTCTTCGGTCAGCAACAGAAATCAAATTTCATCAATGCTTGCGATGCGATGATTCATGCAAGAACATTAGGTGAATCATTTGGACTGTCAATCTGCGAATTCTTATTCTGGAACAAACCAGTGCTCTCGTGTGAGCAAGGATTTGATCGCAATCATGTTGAAATGCTCAAGCCGCATGGATTGCTCTATCACAATCAGAATGAACTTCTCGAGAAGTTGAACTCGCTGAAGGACTTTGTCGGAAAGGACTATCGCAAAATCGTCAATGCGTTCGGTCCATATAATGTCATCAAGAAATTCGAAGCAGTCTATCTGATCTGAGCCGTTTTTGACCCCATCCCCTACCCTCGGGAACCCCCAGACCCTCGCCGCTCCTCGGGCTTCTCCCTCGGCGAGAGGCAACTCGTAAGTTATTGATTTTATTCAGGATTCTTTACATGAATTCCTGTGTTTTTGCGCATTCGTAAGTTATTGATTTTATTCGAGTTTTTACTATTGTTCTTGGCACCCTTCTATGGTATAATGATTGTATAGGGTGAGGAATTGGTCCCCCCGAAGTAGGAAGGAATAGAAAAATGGGTATCACTTTAAAGCAGCGTCGTGAGATGATTCAGATTGAGCGCGATGTTATTCGCAATCTGCGCGATGACATGTTTCGAATTCGTCGTGCGATGAATCAGGCGCGTCTGAACATTAAGATGCACCAGGAAGTCCTCACAGAGGAGCGCAAGTTGAAGCGCATCGTGATGCAAGATAATCGTGCTCTGCGTGCTCGGAAACAAGCCATTGCTATGCATGCTCGAATCGAGAAGATGGAAGCCAAACTCGCTGCTCTTAAAGTCAAGGCTGCAGCGTAAGTTGTTGATTCTGCAAGGTTTTTTCTTGTTGATTGTTTTTGCGTTTTATAGGATAATAATTGTATGATGAATAGTAATCAAAGCCAAGTCGCGCTGGTCAATGCGCGTCAGGAACTCAAGGATGCTCTTGAGCGTGTGAAGGAACTCCGCATGAAGGTTGCGAATCTGCGACTCGATGCGGCTGCTGCTCGTGCGCTGAATCGTTCTGCTCGTGCTGCTGAGCGCGAGGCTCGTAAGGTTGCGCGTGAGCAGAAGCGTGCTGCGAAGATTGCCGCTGTGGAGCAACGTCTTGCTGACTTGCGTCTGCGAGCGAACGCGCCGAAGCAGATCCGAAAGAATTATCGAAAGGCGAGTGCTGCGGTCGTCTATACGCCTGAGCAGATTGCTGAACTGAATAAGACTCTTGGTCTGGTGGAGGTCTAATGACTACTGTAAATCTCTCGCTGGCGAGCGTCAGTGATATCAAGACTCTGGTCTCAACTGGTACGGTCAAGCATGATGATGCGATCGTCCGTGTTGATGCGGTGCTGGCTCGCAAGAGTTTGGCAGATGGCAAGAAAGCACGATGGACTCGTTTGCGCGAGTGGCTTGTGCGAGAACAGGCTGAGTACATTCGAATCTCGAATGCGTAATTCTTGCTGGTTTACTTTTGCTCTTTGTTGTTGTATAATTGTTGTTGTCCGTTATTAATTTGTTAGAGGTAATTTATTATGGCTAATCCGACTCGTAAGATGATTGAAGTGTATGAGATGTTGAAGGACGGTAAACCGTTCAAGTTCGATACTCTCGTTTCTCGTTTGGGCTGCAAGCCTGTGACCGCGATGGTTCTGATTTGTGCATTGAAGCGTGACTGCAATGCTGAGATCGAGACGATCCGCGATGGTCGTAAGGTTGAGTCCTATCAACTTCACAATGCCGCTGCGATTGCGAGCAAGATGGTTGGTAAGACCAAGGCAGTGAAGGCACCGAAGGCTGCGAAGGTTGCGGTTCTCAAGACCAAGACTGTCGTGAGCCGCAAGCCGAAGGCTGTTGCAGTTGACGATGGTTCAGTCCCGACAATTGAGGTTGAGGAGATCGACAGTGATGCCGAACTCGCCTCGCTGAAGGCTGAACTTGGTCTGAGTGAGTCTTATTCGGAGTAAGGCTCGGTCGGAAAGGGGGACTTCGGTCCCCCTTTTTCTTCACAGGTGAGTTATGAGCATAAAAGATTCAGATTTGATCGCTGTTACTGATGAAATTTATTTGATCACAAGCAAACTTATCGCGGAAGGTTCCCCACCTTTTGCTGTTGCTGCTGCACTCACTATGATTGGAATGCAGATTTACAAGACTTCTTTGAGCAAGGAAGATTACTACAAGATGGTTGATTCGATTTCTAATTCTAGAGATCAAGTTTTGTCTTTTGATAATCTAGATTTTGTATCTCATTCAGGATCATTTCATTGAAATGTCGACAATCATCACAATCATTCTGATTCTCTGGTTTTGTTATTGGTTGTTTAAAAAACTAACCAAACCAGAAGTTAAATCAGAATCAAAAGAGCCAGAGAAAAAGATCTTCTCTGAAGAGTTGAAGAAAGAAACTCAAGAAGAATTTTATAAAATTGAGAAATTTTATAAATCTTTCAAAAGTAATGAACCAACTTTTTTGATAGACAAAGAATGTTTGGCTGATATGATCGAAAATGAAGAACTGAAATACATCAGCGGAAAGGTGGTTACTCTGGACTCATTGGAGAATCATATTCGTTTCAGAGAAATAACAGAAATATGTTTGCGCGAAGAATACAATCCTAGAAAAAAAGAAGATCGTGAACTCGCAGAAGCACTTCTTGATCTTGAAGAGGATGACGAAGAAGAAGATTCTTCTGATGATTGGGATGACTATTCAGAACCATCTTCATCTTCGTCAAGAGTTTCTCGTTCTTCTGAGAGAGAAGAATATGGGTCGTATGTAATACAGTATCGTGATTCTGTTGGTGGTTCTTGGATTGATGGTCCTGGGTCGAATGATGAACGCATAGCCGAGAGTATGTTTGATAGATTCATTCGGAATGATCCACGTGGCGATCGAAGATGTCGTTTAGTTTACAAAGTAAATGGTAGAGTCAAATCAGTGCTGAGTACAAACTAATGAATATATTTTACCTACATTATGATACAAAGATCTGCGCGCAAGAACATCTTGACAAACATGTCGTCAAGATGATTGTCGAATATGCGCAGTTGATGTCAACAGCGCATCGCATTCTTGACGGTAATCAATATTTTATCGCAAGTAAAAGTAATCGCAAAGTTCATCGCTGGAAGTTGGACGACTATCGCGAAGACAAACTATATCATGCGGTGAGTTGGAATCATCCCTCTGCAATCTGGGTGCGTCAGTCTGACTTGCATTACAACTGGCTCTGGCATCTGTATAAGAATCTTTGTGAAGAGTATCGCTATCGTTATGGTGGTTCAACAGATAAGCAGCACAAGACTTCGCTGCTTCTGTCGGATTTAAGTTTTCTTCCCTACAACATCCCTCGAACGGTAGAGTTCCAAGAGCCACCGCAAGCGATGCCAGAGGACGTAAAGGTTCCTGGCGATAGCATTCAGGCATACAAGAACTATTATCTGAAGTACAAAAGAGGTTTTGCCAAGTGGAAGGTAAGGGGAGCACCACATTGGTATAAATAAGAGAATGAAGAAATTCTCTGAATTTAAATCCGATGCTCGCGGAAATCTATCCGTTTGGGATATCGACGAAACTCTTTTTCAGACCAAGGCGATGGTCCATGTGATGAAAGATGGAAAGAGAATCAAGTCTCTTTCTAATAGAGAATTCAACACATATAAACTCAAGACTGGCGAAACATTTGATTTCGCTGAGTTTAAGAACGCTGAATTATTCAATAAGACTTCAGTGCCGATTCAGCGAGCAATTGATAAGGCTGCAAAGACTCTTGAAGCCTACGCGAAGTTGCCGAATAGTAAGGTGATTGTTCTCACTGCGCGCTCTGATTTCGACAACAAAGAAACTTTTCTTTCTACGTTTGAGAAGCATGGGTTGAATATGCGGAATGTTCATGTTCATCGAGCAGGTAATCTTGGAATGCCCTCGCCCCAAGCAAAGAAGATTTTCATTCAACAGTATCTAAATACTGGTAAGTTCAAAACAGTTTCGTTATTTGATGATGATCCGAAGAATTTGGAAGTCTTCCTTTCTCTACGAAAGGACTTTCCAAACGTGAAGTTTACTGCGTATCTCGCCAATCATGGATACTTTAGGAAAGTGTGATTTATGCCAACTTATGAGTTTTTGAATACAAAAACAAAGAAGATTGAAGAATATACGATGTCCGTCTCTGCCTACGATGAATTTAAGGCAGACAATCCGCACCTAGAAAGATATTTCACTGAAGCACCGCTATTCAGTTATACAGGCACAGGTGATTTATCTGGAAAGAAAACAGACAACACTTGGAAAGAAGTCATGCATAAGATTGCTGAGAAGAATCCAAGAAGTCCATTGGCAGAAAAAGTTCTTCGCAAAGATACGAAACGAATCAAGACTGATCAGGTTTTAGAGAAGCATCGTAAAAAGCAAGCCGCCCAAGCAAGGGGGAAGTGAGGAGTTTTGAGTAACAAAAAGAAAAATGGAAACACAAACACCTTCATTCAATTAACATCTGATCAACCATTGGAGAAAAAGCCAGCCCGCATTAAAGCAACAGAATTAAAAACATTCGAACCACTCACAGAGAATCAATCTAAATTTTTCGAAGCATACAAGCGTGGAGACTATTTCACGATGCTTTGTGGTTCCGCTGGTACTGGTAAATCATTCATTGCTTGCTACAAAGCAATTGAAGAAGTCTTAGATAAAACATCATCTTTTCATAGAGTTGTCATTGTACGCTCTGCTGTACAATCTCGCGATCTTGGATTTACTCCAGGTTCCGTTGAAGACAAAATGAGTTTGTATGAACAACCGTACATGCAAATCTATCATACACTGTTCGGTCGCCGCGACTCATATGAAGCATTGAAGGAATGTGGTCGTATTGAGTTTATCTCGACCAGTTTCATTCGTGGTATGAGTTTCGATGACGCGATTATTATTGTCGACGAGTGCCAGAACATGACATTCGAAGAACTGTCGACGATCATGACTCGAGTCGGCTATCGTTCCAAGATTATCTTCTGTGGCGACTACAAACAAACAGATCTATATCGCAATAACAAGGATAAGTCTGGCATGAAGAAGTTCCACGAGATTGCGAAGATGATGCCATCGTTTACCAATATCGAGTTTACGACAGACGATATCGTTCGCAGTAGTCTTGTTAAGGACTTCTTGATTGCTGTTGAGAAGTACGAGAAGCAAGAAAATACTTGACTTTGGCTTGACTTTGCTATAGAATAGACTATGTCGGTTTTGATAGAGATACTTTATAATGTTTAACCATATACACCATGATTTTCCCAAACTCTTGCAAGAGAATGTTGATGGCACTCGATGCTATGTAACACCTACTGGTGAGAAGTATCCTTCTGTCACTACTGTTCTTTCCGATTATGGCAAGAAAGAACTGATGGAATGGCGCGCAAGAGTTGGTGAAGCCAAAGCCAATGAGATCTCTCGCAAGGCGACCACTCGCGGAACTGGTGTGCACAAGGCACTTGAACTCTATCTTAAGAATGAAGATATCTCTTCTCTAGAGATGTTGCCAAATGTGAAGTCTTTGTTCGTTCGAATGAAACAAGAAATAGATGCGAAGGTGAACAACATTCACTGCCTCGAAGATCGTTTGTTCTCTCACGAACTTGGTCTTGCTGGAACCGTAGACTGCATTGCCGAACATAATGGTATTCTCTCTGTAATTGACTTTAAGACTTCCGTTCGTCTGAAGAAGAAAGAGAACATTGGCAATTACTTTATGCAAGCCGCAGCATATCGAACAATGTTTAAAGAAATGACTGGGCTTGATGCAAAGCAGGTCATTATTCTCATTGGTGTTGACACTGCGAACTTTTGCCAAACTCTTGTAGTCAAAGAGGATGAGTTGGAACTACATAAACAAGAACTCCTGAAATATATCGATGCTTACAAAAACAAGAATAACTTGTCTTTGGTGTGAGTTTGTAGTACAATAGATCTATAGGTTAAGTTGGAGAAACAAATGAAATGTTCCGCTTTAGTTGTTACATCTGCAATCCTCCTGATTGGCTCAGGAAGCGCATTCGCTCAGAGTTCAGAGGATATCGACGTGTTGCTGGGTGCGGCTGCTGGAGCCGCAATTGGAAGCACCATCGGCGATGGTGATGGTCGTAAGATTGCGACTGTTCTTGGTGGATTGATTGGCGCAAACGCAATGCGAAATCGTAGCGGATATCGTTACACTGGTCGCACCTTTGAATCATATTGTCGAGACAATGTTCCTGCTCAGTATCGTGGTAATCTTGGCGTTGCTCGGTCTTGGGTGGAAGGTTGTGTCGCTCGTCTTGAGCAGCGTCAGGCTGAACTTGAGCAGCAAGCATATGAGGAGGCTCTCAATGGACCTTCCAATTAATGAGTATGAACTTCGTGTAATCATCGAAACATTAGAAAGAGATGGTCGTTGGGAACTCCGCGATCGTTTGCTTCTTGTTTCTGAATTGATGGCTCAAGGTAAGCCATACAAAAAGATTTTACGCGAAGAGTATAATATCGTCGCCTAATCTAATCTATCAATCATTTCTATTGAATTAAATTATCGCGAATAAGCGATAAAAGAGTGGTTTTGCGCATATATAATGCTCGTATAGGTTTCGTATAGGTTATTGTTTTACAGGAGTTATAAAATGAAGACAGTCGGTGATAAATTGCGACCATTTAAGATGACTGGCGTAAAGCCAGGAGCATTGACACCAGATAATGCCTTTGAAGAGATTAATGATCTCTCTTTTGAAGGTAAGTGGAAGGTCATTGTTTACTATCCAAAGGATTTCACTTTCGTTTGCCCAACGGAAATCGTTGCTTATGATAAGTTGAACAAGGATTTCGCTGATCGTGATGCAGTTCTTCTTATCGGTTCAACAGACAATGAATTTGTCAAGTTGGCATGGAAGAATGCTCATGAAGGTCTCAAGGCAACCACTTCATGGTTCTTCGCTGATACGCATCGCAATCTCGCCGATGATTGGGATGATCGTAGCACTAGCCTAGTTGAGCAACTTGGTGTGTTCTACAAGCCAGCAGGTGCTGCTCTTCGCGCAACCTTTATTGTTGATCCGCAGAATGTGATTCAGCATGTCACTGTTAACAATCTCAACGTCGGTCGTAATGCTGATGAGACACTCCGCATTCTTGATGCGTTGCAGACTGGTGAACTTTGCCAGTGCAATCGTCAGGTTGGTGAAGCAACACTTAACGCTGCTTAATGTCATCTGATTCCAAACCTCCATTCAGAGAAATACTTTGGCATTTCATTTGCTCAAAGTGTAAACTCTGGTGGAGTTTTGGAACGAATGATGAATGGAAACCAAAAGGTTGGTACTGCCCACATTGTGGGCACAGGAATGAAGAATGATTGAGTGTTTAATTCTTGGTGATAGTATTGCTGTTGGTACTGCACAGGCTCGCCCTGAATGTGTTGCTTATGTAAAGAGTGGTATCAATTCTTATCAGTTTAATAAGAAATATCCACAAACCTTTAATGGTAAGGTTGTTGTAATTAGTCTTGGTAGTAATGATCACAAGTACATTGAGACTGAACAGGAATTCTATAGACTGCGTGAAAGAATACAGGCAGAAACGGTATACTGGATTCTTCCTGCTGGTAATGCAAAGACTAGTGAAATCCCTATCGTAAGAATTCAAGAGCATGTAGAAACTATTGCGGGGATGTTTGGTGATTGGATTATTAGGATTCCATCCCTATCAAAAGATGGCATACATCCCACTGGTAACGGTTATAAGAGAATAGGAGAAATAGTAAAATGAAGAAGTTTATTCTAGCACTCGCCCTCGTATCAACACCAGCATTGGCTGTTGATCGTGTAGCACAATATGACTTCGATCAAGACGGCAAAGTCTCGTTCGAAGATATCAATCGTTTCTGCTCAGTGCCAGCAAGCCTTTTTGCTCGTGCTGATAAGAACAATGATGGGTTCTTAACAAATTCTGAAATGCGCACAGCAAAAGAATATCTTTTCTCGCGCTGCTCAGCAACACCAAAGAATGCTTAATATATGAAAGCAAAAGTCTGTGAAGTTTGTGGATACGTCTATGAAGAAGATGTATATGGCAAATTTGAACATCTACCAGATGATTGGGCATGCCCTCATTGTGGGTCTGAAACAGACTTATTTGAAAGTAAAGAAATCGATGAGGAAGAATAATGAATTGGGTCAATGTAATTAAAGAAGGTCTACCAGAATACGCAAAGGACACAAAGTTGAACCTTGATGCGGTTCTCCTTCGCAGTTCCCTTGATCCATTGGTAGCACAGGGATGTGCGCTTGCTGCATCATTCGCAACAGGCAACGGCAGATTATCAACAGCAATTGACGCAGAAATCGATGACCGCAAAGAAGCCGATGCTGCGTTGACTGCTGCTACAATCATGGCGCAAAATAATGTTTGGTATCCATATGTTGAGATGGTAAATGATCCAGCACTCAAAGGATTGCCAGCGGGTTTGCGTATGAATGGTATCATGAGTCATGGTGGAACGACAAAGAAGAATTTCGAAGCATACTCTCTCGCCGCTTCAATCGTCGGGAAATGCCACTTCTGCGTCAAGGCTCATTATGATACTCTATTGAAAGAAGGTATGACTGTTGAGAATCTTCGCGACATTGGTCGTATTGCAGCAGTCGTAACATCAGTCTCAAGAGTTCTGAACGGCTAAATAATACTACCTTTTTGTAAACAAACGAGGTATACTATGTCCGAAGTGAAACAATATCCGTGTAGTTGTGGTCGTAGTCCAACTGGCTACTGCGTTGGACTTCATGCTATGACTAATGAGCAATATAAGGCTCATTTAGAGCAGCAACAAAAGTCTCTGAACGAGCAGACAAAGTCGCAATTTCTAGTTGATTAATGGTTGTAAACTGACAATTAAAGGTGTTCTGGACTCGGGTTCGACCCCCGACATCTCCACCAAAAGTATACTGGCACGAAAGTGTTAAGAGCCGAATTGTATCGGACACTCAGTATACTTTCTATGGGGATGAATTTGGCTTCGACAGGGCAAGTAATAACCTGACAGCAACCAGTGAGGCGACTGACTTAATCAGCGCAAAAAACGTAAATGCAAACGATGATTCATTTACACCTATGGCTCTCGCTGCTTAATAAGCACATTGAGTACAAAGAGTTGACCGCTCGGTAACAGAAAGGTCTGGGGTGGTGGTGCGAACCACCACCCTTTTCTTTCCACTGCAATAATGGAGACTTCAAACATGAATGCAGTAGATATGCTTTGTAATGTAGAAAAATACTTTGATCGCAATCACAATTTGTTCTGTAGATGGGGTGGGCTTTTCGCATTTTTATTCTTTATTCTATACGTTCCATTTAGTATGGTAGATCGTATGCAGAATAAAATAGACGCCCAGCAAATTACAAATGAACTTTTGACTACAGAACTCGCAACTTTGAATCGCAAAGTCGAATTTCTAAATCTTTCCTATGAGAAAAAGCAAGCAGTGATGCGAGAGGTTGAATGCCTTGCGCGCAACATTTACTTCGAAGCAGGTGGTGAGCCTCGTGCTGGCAAGATTGCTGTGGCTGAAGTCACCATGAATCGCGTCAAGAGTCGACAATTCCCAAGAACAGTTTGTGGTGTTGTTCACCAAAAGGTTCGTGGTACTTGCCAGTTCTCTTGGGTTTGTGAAGGCAAGAAACATGTTTATCGCAATAGTGACGCATGGCATGAATCAATCAAGATTGCGGAGAATATATTGATTTCCAAACACCATTATGGTATAATTGGATCTGCAAAATACTTTCATGCAACTTATGTTGAGCCTGAGTGGGCAGAAAGCAAAAGAGTGATTAAGAAGATTGGTCAGCATATTTTTTATCATTGAGGCTTTATGCGAATAATTGAAGATGTGAAACTCGATTACAAAGATGTATTGATCACACCCAAACGATCAACTCTTTCTTCTCGAAGCCAAGTAAGACTTAAAAGAGAATTTACATTTCGTAGTGGAAATAGTTGGTCTGGTGTACCAATCATTGCTGCAAATATGGATGGCGTCGGCACATTTGAGATGGATATAGAATTCAGCAGACATGATTGTCTTGTTGCTGTAACAAAGCATTATGATAATGATGTATTGGGTGAACACTTCAAGCAAAAATTGAGCAGCAGCATTTACTCTCTAGGCATTTCTGATTCTGATTTACAGAAATTCCAGTTTGTGTACAGCGTTGCTCAGAATCCTTACATGAGAGTTTGTGTTGACGTTGCAAATGGATACACACAAAGTTTCGTAGATTTTATTACACGATTTCGAGACAAGTATCCGAATATCGTTTTGATGGCTGGTAATGTCGTCACACCAGAGATGACAGAGGAATTAATTCTCTCAGGTGTTGATATTGTGAAAGTTGGTATTGGTCCTGGTTCAGTCTGTACAACACGGAAGATGACAGGCATCGGCTACCCGCAGTTGAGTGCAGTTATTGAATGCGCAGATGCTGCTCATGGTCTCAAGGGTCATATTATAGCGGACGGAGGGTGTACCGTTCCTGGAGACATTGTGAAGGCATTTGCTGCGGGAGCCGATTTTGTGATGCTTGGTGGAATGCTTGCTGGTCACAAAGAAGGTGGATCGAGTCCATTTGGCGACAATAAATTCTATGGTATGAGTTCAGAGACAGCCATGGATCTTCATAACGGTGGAGTTGCAAACTATCGCGCAAGCGAAGGCAAGACAGTAGAGATTCCATATCGTGGAGAGGTGAGTAGAACACTTCAAGATATCTTGGGTGGTCTGCGTTCAGCATGTACTTATGTTGGAGCAAGTGAGTTGAAGGAGTTGAGTAAGAGAGCGACATTTATTCGTGTAACTCAACAGTTGAACAATTCCTTGAATGCATATGAGATCTAATATGGCAAGCCGAGAAGAAAAGAACAATTTCTCTATGATGATCATGGAAATGGCTCTCAAAGAAAGGATCGATCATATGGATGCTATTGCAACATATTGTGAGAAAAATAATCTTGAAATTGAAGTTGCCGCAACACTTATCAATGAATCTTTAAAAAGCATTATTGAAGGTGAGGCGATGGAATTAAGATTTCTTCCGCGAGGTAGCAGACTTCCGTTATGAACGGATACGATCTATATTGCACCTATCAAGCCATCAAGTTGCATTTTAGCACAGAGCAATATAACTTCTTTCACTATGATGGTAAAACACGAGTATCGATAGATGCATTTCAAAAACGCCGTGACAAATTTCTATTTCATCGTTTGGCGCGCAAGTATCGAGACGATGAGATGGTTCCATTTCTGGTTGCTAATTTTGTTCACTCTGATGATAATTGGACCAAGTCATTACTTGAAGAAGAGGCTGAACAAACATATCGAGAATGGAAACGACGAACGGATTCGATGAGTAAAGTCTATACTGAAGACTTGCAAAAGATCGCAACAAAAGAAACATTCAATGATTTATTTAAAGTCGAAGATGGGCAGTTTCCAAAACTGTTAATTGCATTTCTCCAAAAGGATGTGACAATTGAGACGATGGTTATTCTCAATAACATCTTTGACTTTATTCGAATTTGGGACAAGAAGATTTCTGATGATATCATCTACCCCAAAATGTCAAGAAAGATTCGCAAGTATGGAGCCTTTCTTGCTGTGAACGTCGACAAGTATAAAATTCTCACAAAAGAAACTTTACTTGGCGACTGAAATACTATATAATGTTATTGTGATGATGAAAAAGTGGACAAGTCGATATACATTAATACAACGCTATACGGAGAATACAAATGAGTCTATCAAGTCTTAAGAAGGGTTCATCCCTTGATAAATTGAAGAAGGCAGTTGAAGCATCTTCAGCAGGTAATGGTGGTGGCAAGAACGTCGATGAACGTTTCTGGCAACCAGAAGTTGATGCCGCTGGCAATGGATACGCAGTAATTCGTTTCCTTGACACTCCAGCAGTCGACGGTGAAGATGGTCTTCCTTGGGTTCAAATCTGGTCTCACGGATTCCAAGGTCCAGGTGGTTGGTACATTGAGAATTCTCTCACAACTCTTGGCAAAACTGACCCTGTTTCTGAGTACAACACAGTTCTTTGGAATTCTGGCGTTGAAGCCAACAAGGAAATTGCTCGTAAGCAGAAGCGCAAGTTGACCTATATCGCAAACGTTCTTGTTATCTCTGACGCAAAGCGTCCGCAGAATGAGGGCAAGGTTTTCCTTTACAAGTTCGGAAAGAAGATTTTCGACAAGATCAAGGAACAACTTGAGCCGCAGTTTGCTGACGAAACGCCGATGAATCCTTTCGATTTCTGGAAGGGTGCAAACTTCAAGGTCAAGATTCGTAACGTCGAAGGCTATCGTAACTACGACAAGTCGGAGTTTGAGTCTCCTGCTGCATTGTTCAACGGTGACGATGCGCAGATCGAAAAGGTCTGGAAGTCTGCACATTCACTCAAGGATTTCTTGAAGGCAGATAACTTCAAGTCCTATGATGAACTCAAGGCGAAGTTGGATAAGGTTCTTGGCGCTGGTGGCTCAACTGCTGCTACTGCTCGCAAGATCGAAGATGAGGAACTTTCAGCTCCTGTCGTTCGTTCTGCGCCAGCCAAGAAAGTCACTGCTGAGGATGTCAGTGTCGCTGATGATGACGACATGGCATTCTTCGAGAAGTTGGCTGCTGAGTAATTTCGATTAGAAAACCGTAGATGTTTTCAGGGGGACTTCGGTCCCCCTTTTTTTTTAGGTCATTGAAATAGTGGTAAATGCACTTGGATGAGAGAAATCTCTAGCCAACGCACGCAAGAAAGAATTGTCGGATGTTCTTGCCATTGCCTTTGTTAATTGATTTGTTGGTTGAGGCGGTGGTGCTGCGGGCGCTGATTGGTTAACAACGTTATTCACTACAGGTGCAGGTGTTGCCTGCATTTGCATTTGATTTGATGCAAGTAATTTACTTTGCTGTTGCATCTCTGATCCAGAAGTATTAGGAACAGGTGCTGCAGCCATGACTGGCGCAACTGGCGCAGCAGCATCACCAGCTGTAGTAGGTGATGGAGTAGATGTTGGTGATGCTGCTGCAGCAGAGTAGTTAGTAGTTGCTGCAGGTGGTGGAGTAGAAGGTGCTGGTGTCGCAGCAGAACCACTATCTTTCACACCCTTAGATGTGGAGGCTGTCATCGCTGCACCAGTTTGAGGATTTACTTCTTTTCCATTATTCGCAACAACAGCTGGAGTTCCTGGTTTGTAAGGATTGTCTGGAGTTCCTCCACGTTTTGCACTTTCAACAGGCTCAACATGCCATGTTTCTCCGCGAACTGGTCTCGTAAAACCATACTTTGCCATCAAGCCGAGCTCGATTGCCTTATTTGCGTCTGGTGAATTAATATCAATCGCCAATCCACTTTCATGTCGACTTCTTCCAGGTGGTGCAGCTTTTGGTGGACCAAGTTTAGCATATAACGCTGCTTGTTCCTGTGTTGACCGATAACCAGAATTAACTTGAATTTTCTTTCCAGTTTTTTCATAATACTCTTTTGCAAGATTAGCAAAACGAGTTTTGAGTTGTTCATTCAATCCATCTAATTGAACACTTGAATCTTTGAGGCGAACATACTTCTTAAGATCCTGCGATGTTGCACTACCACCACCAATGCCGCTCTTTACAGCAGCAATTGCATTTCTAACACCACTAGTTACAATTGATTTAAATGATGGTTGTTGGGTTGGCGTAGTTGGCGGTGGTGTAGCTGCTGTTGGTGGTTGTACTCCTGCAGATGCGGTAGGCATTGCAGCAGAAGGAAGCGCAGCAGCTGCAGCGACAGGAGCTGCTGCTCCAACCTCGCCAGTGCTTTTTGTTTCTTGAACTTTTTCGTCATATAATTCTTTTTCTGCATCATCTAGCGCAGAAAACTCTTGCCATAATTGGTATAGGTCATATGCCATCCATATACTTCCTACAACTGTCACAGCAGCAGTAATCCATCCTAATACAGGGACAGTTGCAAGTCCACCAGCAAGTGCAAGTCGTGCTCCGATTTTAGCGAATAATTTTGGTGCTTTTTTCTTTACGAAATTAACAAAGAGATTCCACGCTTTCGATTTTACATTCTTAACAGCTGCAGTATCCGCAATTTTCTTTACTGCTACTGCTCCACCAACTGCGCCAGCCACACCAGCTGCGGTTGCACCTGCCTGTAACTTAATATCTCTTTTTTGTGCAGTAATTTGATCTTGGATCGCGGATGTGGCGCCAGTATCACCACTCTCACGCGCCATGATTGCTTCTTCTTTGAGTGCTTCTGGATCTTCAGCAACTAAATTTGGATCTCGTAATGAATCAACTGCAGAATATGCAAGATAACCACCAGCAGCACCTGCGAGTAATCCACCTAATCCAATTCCACGACCAAATCTACCACGCCGCCCACGATTGCCACCCTTTCTTCCACGACGATTTCTTCCGCCACCACCACCTAATAGGTCACTCAGACCGAAGCCATCCTCACCGCTATTGATTAGGATTGAATCTAGTTTTTCGTGCACGTTCTTACTTCTTGTTTCTTTACCTAGACTTTTATAGATTGCTTCTACTGTTTCAGTAAGTTTAATCATAGGATTTTCGTCGGCTTGAATTGCCTTCGTTAAATCTTCTGTTCTTTTGAGGGCGACGTCTTTACTGACAATCTTATTTGTTGCTGATTCTTTAAAACGACCACCACCAGCCATTCTTGGATCAAAGAAGTATCCTTCTTTGACTGATGGAGCTGATTTGCCTGTGAGTGATTTACGAATCAATCCCACATTCTTCTGTATATCAGTAACAGCTTTTTTCAATGACTTAAATTCTTTAGATGCTCGTTCAGATTTTTTTGCAGAAACCTTGTCCTTTTTTTCGTCTTGTTTTTTATACTTCTCGAAAAATTCTTGTGCTTGCTTTACCTGATCATCGTCTGCTTTTGCATATTTCTTTGCGAGCAGTTTACCAGCCTTATCACCAACTAAACTCTTTAAGAACCCACTCATGAAGCCAGTAGTTTTTTCAGTAGCCATTTGCCACTGTTCTCTGATTTCGTTCGCCTTTCTCTCAGACTGAAAGAATCCCATCCCCTCTGTTTCGGCTTTGATAGCTCGCTCGAGAATTTTTGGATCTCTCTTTTCTTTCTGCTGCGCCGCCAGTGCTTGGCGAATTTTCTGCATTTCTTTGTCTGCGATATTGCTTTTCATCTATTCTTCTGTGCTTGCATCAATTTTATTTTTTCGTTTTGCTCATTTATATGATTCGTTAACATACGAACATATATCTGTTTTTCCCACGGTATCAAATTATCAAGTTCAGTCAACGAATATTTGTGGTGTTGCATTAATGCAAAATTCGTTGAGTAATAACTTTTCAACTCATCATAACCAAGCGTCATTCGAAAAAATTTAGGATGCCCTCCAAAACCATGTGATTAGTATTTCCGCATTTAGAACATTTCACATCTTGTTCTAGAACAACGGAAGGTGTTGTAGCAAAAAAGTTCTTAATGTTCTTTACTTGTTCTAAAGACAAATCATCTAAGAACGCCAATAACTCTTCTTTACTAACTTGATCGATGCTGTATTTTTGCTCAGCATCATAAATGTATTCTAAGAATTCTGATATAATCTCATATCCACCATCATTGAATTTATCATCAAGCAATGACTGCGGTAAATTCAATGAAGGATATCTCATACATACACCAATCTCGTTTGTGAGTGGAATGATATTTTTATGGTCTTCATCAAATCGATACTTAACGTTTTTTAATTCTAGATTAAACTCAACAATATTATTGCAAGGATTTTCATCGACAACATTTGAACAAGTATAAACAAGTTCTGCAGTTTCTCCGACTGAATTCACTCTCAGATGAACAAAAAACATTTCAACATCGAATATTGGTAATGATTCGATGTCAATATCATCTAAACAACAATTAGCAATAATTTGCTTAATTGTTTTTAAAATATCTTGTACATCATCAGACTCTTTAGCCATAAGAAGAAGTTTTTCTTCTTTGACGAGAAATGGTCTGTATCGTACTTTCTTATCTAATGATTTCAAATACACTTCATAAATTGGATGTTCAATTTTTGGCAATGGCATAATTTACTCCATAGTTTAGTTTATTCCCAGCTTCCACTTGCGCCGCCACCAGCAAATTTTCCACCACCGCCTTTGACTGGTTTTGGTTTGACTATTGGTGCAACTACTGGTGGTGGTTGTTTTTTCCCTCTGTCTACAGTCATTGGTGGTGTTGATCCATTCGGCTTATTTTTTTGCGCCGTTGGTTGTTCAGAGGCTGGCAATGCTGTATTAAAATTACCTGGTAACCAATAATCATATTTAAAGATCACAGGTAAACGATGAATTCCATCATCTGCCCAATTTAGATTCAATGCGCCTATAGAAATTGGAAATGCATTAAATAATATTGCAGAATAGGTTTTAGTTGATGTTGCAGTTTGTTGGTCGCTTGTTGCTACTCCGTCGAACTGACATATTTCTATTTGCGAAGAGATGTATTCGTCTTTATATCTTGGATTATAGTTATTGATTGGGATAATCGCGTTCATCCATCTATCAAATAGTTTCTTTTCCCACATATCACCAGCGCAAATAAATGTTAAGGTAATATCGCCAAATGCTGCAGGTGCAGAAGCGACAGGAAGTCCAACTCCATATTGACGATTTTCTACGGCATTAATGTTATATGCTGGGAGCTCTGTTGCTTCGCACTGAAAGCGGAGTTCGTATGTCGCTAGATCTGCGATTCCGCTTGGAGGTGCAATGCGAACTTCAAATCTAGCGGTCCTAGCAAAATCATTATGCCTATTAAAATGGGATAAAAAATCAGATACTTTAAACATTACTTTTTATACACCATTTTTTCCGTAGGTAAGAATATCGCAGTTTCCCAGTTATCTGGCTCAATATAGATTAAAGAAGAACGAATATGACTCAACAAATATCTCTTAATGCAAGGCTCGATCATCTTATATCTTCTAGAAGAAGAGAGCAAACTGTATGACAAATTTAATCGAGTCGTGTCGTCATATTTATCGTTGTTTGCGAATTCGTAGAGTTTGTTCAGTAGAGCAAGTCGATTGTATGGATCAAGGTAGTGTAAATTGAGACCAAGGAAACCGTCGTCGTACATCTCGATTGGAATCACTAGCGGAAACTTATCCCAGACAGGAAGAACATCTTTAAGTTTTGGATCGTAATGATAGAAGTACATGCGACCGATAAATGCTTTCGGAGAAATTCTTTTCGCGTCGTTTAGAATGTTTGATCTGTTTGAGGGAATACGAAGGGCAGTGACTTTCTCTCTAAGCCAAGCCTGTGCAGCCGATGTTCTAGGTTTAATCCCGAACTTCGCTAGATCCGCGTTGACCTTATCAATGAGAGAATTTGCCATTAGATACCTAAATCGTCTTCAGTAATTACTTTAAAAGACCACCCACGAGGTTTGCAATACTCAATCGCAGCCTTCCATTTTGCTTCATTTACGCCCCAAGTCATGACTTCTGTGATATATCGTTTTGTAATTTTGCTTTTCTTTTCTGGAGGTCTAGCCTGACTTTTAGGCTTTACTTCTAGAATCATAGACTCAGCAAGACCATTTTTGTTAATAACCTTCACAAAGAAGTCGGGAAAGTAACGATGCCATCTACTATCCACAGGCGATAAATATGGAATCACTAGTTCTTCATTCGACCACTCAATCACATTTGGGTTTAAATCCAGGTGCACCATTACTCGGCGTTCCCATAGACTACGATACCATATGTTCGTGGGATCACCTAAATATTTATTGGTATTTTTAGGACTAAATTTACCGCTATAAGCCATAAAAATATTTATAGGAACTCTCGATGGCAAATCAACAGGCTTCGCCCACAGATGCAAAACGTAATGCACAACCTGTGATCACAAACGCTCCAAGCGGTCCTCAAAAAAAACTAACACAAGATCCATTTAGTTTTGCTCAATATAGATTTCCCCTAGATCTCGGAGAAACCCCAAGAAATCTACACTATATTAAATTTACTCCATGCATACAAGAAAAATCCAGCTATCAAGTTAAAACTGCGGGATTAAGTGCAGCTGATACAAACAGAGCGTCTGGCTCGAGCGGATTAGCAGGTAAAACAGATCCATTCGGTGCATTAACTGGTGCAGCTGTTTCTGGCATTCTCGGAACAATAGGTGCAGCAGAAGCAGTAATTGATAATGCTGGACTAGCAGTTCAAGCTGGATTTGGAAATAAAGCGGCGTTAGGAGAAATTGCTGGTGAAGCAGCAAAAAATAGTATTGGGGGGCTTGTTGCTGGAGCAATCGTAACTGCAATTGATTTGAGTCGAAAGACTCGAAGAGCTGCGTCATCTATTTGCCTCTACATGCCAGATACTGTCACCAATCAATTAGTAAACGATTATGATGCAGTAAGTTTGACTGCTGCATTAGGTAGAGCTGGGCTTGCTGCGCAAGGAATGAGTTCAGTTGGTTCTTCTCTTTCTGAGACATTGGCTGGATTGACGGGCGCAAACCCAACATTTGGTTTGGGTGGTGGTGGTTCGCCTGGAACTGGTGGTGGTTTTGGTGCTGAGATTGGTGGTGCAATTGCAGAAAAGACTGGTCAATTCGGCGCTGGAATCACAGACGTTCTTTTATTCTCGGCTGGATTGGCGCAAAACCCTCAAGTTGAATTGTTATTTAAAAATATTCAGAATAGAGAATTCCTCTTTGACTTTAAGTTTGCTCCAAGAAATGCAAAAGAGGCTGCAGCAATTCGAAACATTATCAAAGAGTTTCGTTTTCATGCAGCACCAGAAATACCTGAGAACTCATCAGGGCGATACTTCATTCCACCATCAGAGTTCGATATTGAATTTATGATTGGTCAGGGGCAAAATAGTAACTTACCTCGAATCTCAACTTGCGTATTGCAAGGCATAGATGTAAACTATGGAAGTGCTGGACAATGGACTGCATTTCAAGATGGTATGCCTGTAGAGATTAGTCTGCAACTTCGATTTAAAGAAGTCGAAATTATGCACAAGAAACTCATCAAGGATGGATACTAATGAAATACTTCGAGAGTTTTCCAAAAATTGCATATACATTCAACAAAAATACAATTAATGTAAATGCTGTTACGAACGTGCTAGCAAGATCAACATTTTTACGAGAAGTGAGTGAAAACGTTGACCTTTCATATGAGTACATTATTACAGATGATGACTCACCAGATATTCTTGCATATAAAGTGTACGGTGATGCTTATAGAAGCTGGATAATTTTATTGTTTAATAATATTTTTAATCCAAATTATGATTGGCCAATGAAGGAACCAGTATTAAACGCTTTCATTGAAAACAAATATTCAATGTCTTTACAAGAATCAAAAACAACAATTCATCATTACAGTAAAGAAATTATAACAACATCTCTATATCAGGGTGTTGTTATTAATAAAACAGTTGAGAAATCTATTATTGGAGAGTATGCTGTTAATTTTAAAAATAATGCAATTTCGCAGCATGTTCCTCCACTACCAACTATTGCTGACACATCAACAAGTGTCACCACAGAATCGGCATCTTTCACAGATTATGATCTAACGATTGAAACCAAACATACAGCGGTGTCCATATATACATTTGAAGTTGAAGAGAATGATCTAAGAAGAAATATTCGATTACTAGATCCGAAATATGTTAGTCGCGTTGAGAATGAATTTAGAGAGTTAATGGCGAATGGCTGATGCAATTGGTATTGGTAAAGATGGTGTTTTTGGCTCTAAAGATTTTAAACTAGAGCAGTTAGAACTCATTAATTCTGGTGGACAAACACTTAATCTAAAGAAAATATTTGTAGAGTTGCAAATATTTCAAGATTTATATTCTAGCGTCATGTATGGCGAGATACTCATCAATGATGGCAATGACATATTCAGCGCATTCTACTTGATCGGAAATGAATATCTAAAAGTTAAAATCGATAAACCTGGATTGAATAGACCACTAACTCGATTGTTTAGAATTTTTAAGGCATCTAAACGCGAACCAACGACTGACTCTGGTCAACGTTACTTGTTACATTTTTGCTCTGATGAAATGGTTTCTTCTCAGCAAATTTTAGTTAGTAAATCATATAAAAATTCTAAAATTAAACAAGTTGTTTCTGATATTTTAATAAATGAGTTATCAGTAGAACCAGAGAGAATTAATAAACTTGAAGAAACTTCAGGATCATTTGATTTAATTATTCCGAACTATAGACCATTAGAAGCAATTCAGTGGGTTACTGCTCGTGGATATGATCAAAATAAATTTTGCTATTTCTTTTTTGAGAACAAACAAGGATTTAATCTAACATCTTTGCAAACGCTGATTAAACAAAAACCATATAAAACCTTAAAATATGAACTAAAGAATAATGAGCGCGATCCTGCAAACAATAAAGATTCTATCGACAATTTAGATATTGTCAATGACTTTGATATGTTAACCTCTATCTCAAACGGTGCTTTTTCTTCTCGTTTGATGAGTATCGATATATTTACTCAAGGATTTAACTACATCAATTATGATCTTGCGGCTGCAGAATCAAGACAAAATTTGATTAATAAATTTAAACCAGTAAACAGTTTTAAAAATTCTAAAAATCAAACTTTGTTCCAAGCTGGTGACTCATTCTTCAGAACTTATTTGACGATTAATGATACAGCCTCTGAGAAAAGTAATGATATTAAATTCTGGATGTTACCAAGAGCAATGCATATGGTTCTGCTCAATCACTTTAAAATTAGAGTGACATTACCTGGTGATATAGAATTAAAAGTTGGAGACATTGTCAATTATGAATTCCCACTTTTTGAATCAGCAAACAAAGCTGGTAAAAAATTAGATAAAAAAAGAAGCGGTAAATACTTGGTCACTGCAATAAATCATAAATTTTCAGAAGATGTATTTGAATCAATTGTAGAATTAGTTTCCGACTCTTATGCTGAGCAAATTCCAGAAGCAAAAGAAGGATTGAATAGATTATCAAAGAAGGGTAAGTAATGCCAGGAGCAAAGAAAAATTTTATCGGACTTGAAGGCTTCATCTGGTGGATTGGGATTGTCGAAGATCGCAATGATCCAGAACAGCTTGGTCGTGTTCGCGTTCGATGTTTTGGTTGGCACACTGAAAAGAAACAAAATATCCCAACAGATGCATTGCCGTGGGCTCATCCAATCATTCCAGTAAATAGTCCAAACACATATACACCAAAAGAAGGTGATATGGTCTTTGGATTTTTTATTGATGGTGACAATGCACAAAATCCTGCGATCATGGGCGTGCTTCCAGGAAAACCAGAAAAGAAACCAAACTACGAAGCTGGATTCTCAGATCCAGGAACTACACTTTCTGATCGACCAAAAAAGCCAGATGATCCATCTGAAAAATATCCAAAGAACAAATATATTAAAGAACAAACGACGAATCGACTTGCTAGAGGTAAATCAGAATCTACGATTATTGCAACGCGCAAAAAGAATTTAAAGAAGAATATTAAGTCTGCTGGTGGAGTAACTTGGAGCGAACCACCATCTTCTTTTGCGCCAAAGTATCCATATAATAATGCACTAGAAACAGAATCTGGACACGCATTAGAATTTGATGACACGCCTGGAAAAGAAAGAGTGCATCTTGCTCATCGTGGTGGATCATATTTCGAAATGGATCAAGATGGAAATCGTCTTGAAAGAGTGCAAAAGGATCATTATACCATAGTCATGGGTTCTGATTTTGTTTATATCGATGGCAAATGCTCTGTTACTGTTGGTGGAGATTGTAATCTTAAAGTTGGCGGTAACATGAATATTGAGGTTGGCGGAAACTACAATCTCTCAGTAACTGGTGATATTCGAATGAAGAGTAAGAGATTTTATGCAGAATCAACTTCCGATATGCATATCAATTCTCTTGGAGTAAGTAATATTACATCAAATAAAAAACTCAGCCTTAAAGGTGCTACGACTGCAGTTCAAGGTGACACGGTTGATATTCCTGCTGCACAAATCAATATGCAATCTGGATCAGCAACTTCAGCTCCAGGTGCAGGTTTAACTGGTGGTGGTGTTGCTGCCGCTGCTGAAGATGCAGCAGAAGCAGCGAATACGAATTCTCTAATGGCTGCAGCAAATGCAAGCACTGCCTTAGAAAATATTGGTGCTGTTATTGATCAAAAGATTACAGGGGTTGTAGAAAATACAAGTGGATCTGTTGTTGGTAAGGCTTTAGGTGGTGTGACAGCATCAATTGATAAGGCATTCTCTAAGTTGACAGAATTGGCTGATAGCACAATCAATAGTTTTATTGCAAATTCTCCAATCGGAGAAATTACGCAAAAAGTTGCAAATCTTGAAGTAAATATAAACGAGAAGAAAGGAGAAATTCTAAACTTTAGAAGTGACTTGAAGTCTAGTTTGTATGCCAAAATAGATGACGTTTCATCTCGAGCATCAGCTAAAAATATCGAATTTAATATTGATTCTGAGATTAGAAGTGAAGTCGATAAGGTTGTGAATACTGCTGCCACTGTCGTAACAAAAATTGGCAAACGTATCTTTCCACAAACAGAAACACTTGAAGAAGTGAAAGTCGCATCAACTAGAACACCATCTTCTAATTCAGCATAATGGCAATCACTATAGCAATTCCATGTGAGGGTACATTGTTGCCCACAAAGGCAGCGCTGACGAATTTATTTGTTCAAATAGCAAATTTACCTTCTGTGCTCACAGTTGAAATTGAAAGAATTAGGCGCGAAGCTGCAGTTGCTGTTGACGAAACAGTCAGAGCAGAGTTACTTAGAAGAATCGCCCCACTAGAAGATGAAATTCAAAGAGTTAGAAGTATTATCGATAAACTAGAAAGAATTTTGGGCGATTTCCCAATCTCTGCTAGTAAACCATTTTATAAAAGTTTGAAGATTCCTGACGACGAGTGGGAAAGAAGAATGACTGCTTTGACGCAGGAGTTTCATCTTTATGTTCAAGCAAAGATTTTGGAGATTATCAATAATGTATTGCCTGTCAGTTTCGTCATTCCTGTTTTAGGAATCAATGTTGATATTGTTCAGTTGTTCGGTAACGCAAGTTATCGCGCCTCTTTGAAGCAGCAAGTCGTTAATGAAGTCGACACTTTAGGTGTTCTTGTTCCAGACGCTTACAAGTCTTTTGAAGGTAAGTTGGGAGTCTATTCTAAAGAGATTAAGGCTCAGGGAGTCTGGTCTTATATTATGTCAATGGTTAAGAAGGGTGCAGTGAAATTGATTCATGCTGCTATGGCTGGATTAATTAATAAATTTAAGTCTATATGGGATACTTTAGGATTGCCGCCTCTTCCTGTTCTTCTAGATCTTGGCGTTGAGGGGATTATTAATTCATTAATCGGCTCGCTCAAGGCTCAGGCTGAAGGTGCAGCCGAAGATGTAAGATTGAGGATCTATCAGGAAATTATCGCTAAACTCGAGTCTATTAATATCGCTGGATACAGTCTACTTGATATTATCGGTGGAGATATCGATGACTTTATCCGCAGCCCAGAGGAAAAAATTAATCGTTATGTTGAGGCTGCAAGAGATTTCGGAGAAGATTGGCCAGAGTTTTTACTCAAGAAATGGATGCAAAAGATCGTAAAATTCTTCGAGAAAATCGGACTCTCAGCCCTCACCGAATGGATCAATTTCGACTTTTGCAAGTTCCTGAAACTGATCGGAATGCCAACTTCTATCACTATCGATGCTGGAGTCAGCGTTTCTGGATTTACCAGTTCGATTTCGTTAGATTCTAATTATGCAAATCCATACCCCTGAATAATCGGCGAGCTCCCTGACCCGTAACAGTATAAATAATTAACAATTATAACAGTTGGTTCTAAATGTCTCTACTCACACGCAGATACTCAGATTTTGACTTGGATTTCGAGGCTCACCCAGTCACGAAAGATATCTCCAAGAAACTTAACGAGAATGCGATAACACAGTCCGTGAGAAATTTGTTACTCACTTCGCACTATGAGAGACCGTTTAAGCCTGAACTGGGGTCGAATCTAAAGAAATTTTTATTCGAACCGATTGATAACATTACAACCTCATTGATTCAAGACGCTATTTGGTATACTTTAACAAATTATGAGCCTAGAATCGAGATTCAAGAGGTCGTCGCAACACCAAATTATGACGAGAATAGATACGACGTCACGATGTCATTTTTTATAAAAAATACCATTGATCCCATCACCATATCCTTCTTCTTAGAACGAGTACGCTAATGGCAAATTCTGATGCAAAACTCAAAGTCGCAGAACTAGACTTTGACAATATTAGAGACAATTTAAAACAATACCTAAAGTCTCAGTCGGAATTCAGTGACTATAATTTCGAAGGCTCTGGTATGGCGGTCCTCCTCGACCTTCTATCATACAATACTCACTACATGGGCTACTATCTAAACATGGTAGCCAATGAGATGTTTATTGATACAGCACTCACTCGTCAATCAGTAGTTTCTCATGCTAAACTTTTGGGATATACTCCACGCTCTCGCGTTGCTGCTCGCGCTGCAGTTGATTTAACAATTACACCAGTCCCTAATGACGCAAACAGTGCAGTATTAATTCCTCGTTTTACACGTTTTGTCTCAGAGACAATTGATGGATCAAACTATGTATTTGTTACCTCATCAAGTAGAATTGCAACTAAAAATTCCTCGACAGGTTTATTCGTAGTTGAGAATTTAGAACTTAAAGAAGGTCTACCGACTGGTATCACATTCGTTTATGATGAACAAACAAATCCAAAACAGTATTTCGAAATCCCAGACACAAATATCGATACTTCTACTTTGCAAGTAAGTGTTCAAGTTTCCGCAGAAAATGCAAATCAAGAATCGTATATCGTTTCTCAGGATGCGACAAATGTTGATGAAGACGCACTTGTGTATTATCTTGAAGAAAATAAAAACGGTAAGTACCAAATTTATTTCGGCGATGGTATTATCGGGAAAAAGTTAACAAATGGTAACATTGTTGTGTTATCATATATCGTAACCAATGGCATTAATGCTAATGGATTGAGAGTATTTAAACCGCTAGATTCAATTCTTTCTGGTCCAGTATCTGTTGCTGTAACTCTTGTGAACGAATCATCGTCTGGCGCAGCCGCCGAATCAATCGATAAAATTCGTTTCACAGCACCAAAGGCATACATTTCACAAAACCGTGCAGTAACAAAGAACGATTATATTGCTCTTATTAATCGCGATTATCCATATTTCGATGCTGTAAATGTTTGGGGTGGTGAAGATAATACTCCACCAGTCTATGGTAAAGTATTCTTTTCAGCCAAACCATTAGGCGGATATGAGATTACTGCCACAGAAATTGAGCATGTAAAGAAAAGTATTCTCAAGCCATTTAGCGTTTTGACAGTCACACCAGAATATGTTCCTGCTGATTACAACTACGTTAATGTAAAAGCTGAAGTTTGGTATGATCCAACAAAAACCAATAAAACAACAGAAGAAGTCAATGCCTCTGTAATTGGAGCAATAAGAAATTTCTCTCTTACAAATTTAAGTAACTTTAATTCTATTTTCAGAGTTTCTCAAATTTCTCGAGCAATTGACGATTCTGATAATTCTATCGTTAGCAACGATGTATTTGTTTCTCTCGAAAAACGCTTCTTTGCTGACAGTACAAAAAGATTATCGTATGCATTAAACTTTAACACTGAGTTGACACAAGGAACAGTGAGTGATCATATCAAAGTCTCTCCATCATTTAAATATTATGATCAAACTGGCGTATTAAGAGATTCTTATATTGAAGAAGTTGTTCAATCATATACTGGCGTTGATAACATTGAAGTGCTTTCTCCAGGCAGCGGATATGTGACAACACCAGAAGTTATTATCGAAGGCGATGGTAAAGGTGCTACTGCAGAAGCAGTGATTGTGAACGGTCAAATTAAAAAGATTGTCATTACAAATATTGGTGCCGACTATACATCGGCAAGTGCAAGAATCGTTGGTGGTGGTGGTGTTGGAGCTTTATTAAATGTTAATCTTCAGGGTAGAACAGGGCGACTAAGAATCTATTATTACGACGATGTATCGTCTGTAAAAAAGACAATCGATGATAACATTGGTGTAATCGATTACAAAAATGGTGTGGTAACTATTGACAACTTTCAACCAGTTTCAGTTTCTGATCCATTCGGAACGCTCGTCGTTTATGCAACACCGATTAAAAAGGTCTTTAACTCTGTACAAAATCAAATTATAACGATGGATTTGTCAGATCCTGGAAGCATATCAACAATCATAAATCCAGTTGTAGGGTAAGTTATGGCTGTTTCAGAAAAAACAGTATCAGCATTAGTTCAAACTCAGCTGCCTGATTTTATCAGAGCAGACCATCCAAAGTTTCAGCGTTTTGTTGAGTTATACTATCAGTGGTTAGAAAATAATAATCCTGATGGTATCTCAAATACTGCAGGAAATACAGTATATCATGCGATGAATATTGATTCATATCGTGATATTGACAATACGCCATCAGAATTTATCCGCTATTTTAAACAAGAAATTATTCCATATTTTCCTGAGAGAACTGCTCTAAGCACTGAAAAGATTCTAAAGAGCGCAAGAGAATTCTACAGTAAAAAAGGTAGCGAAGAATCTTTAAAGTGGTTATTCAAAGCATTGTTTGCTGAAGATATTGAAGTTCTCTATCCTAAAGAAGAAATTCTAATTGCTTCTGATGGTAAATGGCTAAAGCCAAAAGCATTTCAAATTACTTCTAGTGATTCAAACAAAAGCGTAAATGTTCAACTTCTTAAAAAGAGAATTGTTACAGGTGTGGATTCTGGTGCAACTTGCGTTGTTGAATCAGCTGACCGAACAATCGATAAAACAAACGGTAAAGAAATTATTGAGATTTATGTCTCTAACGTTAAGAGATATTATAACAATGGCGAAAAAATTAGCATCATATATGTTGATGAGTTTGGAGAAGAAAGAGAATTTCTAGAAAGAATCGTTGGTACAATCTCAAATATTAAAATTGATTCAAATATAAGAACAGACCCAACGCAACGCCGCAGAGGATTATACTACAATATTGGTGATCCTGCTGTGGTAGTCGGTGGTCTTGGAATCACTGGCGACGCAAACGATGCGGTAGCAATTGTTGGTAATGTGACTCTTGGTTCGATCGAATCAGTAACAACTAAATTTCCAGGATATGGATATCGCTTATATTCAAACACTGAGGTTATTGTTTATCGCAATACTGGCGATGACCCTCGCGCGAATATGTTCACTGATTTACAAGTCAGCGTGTTGAACGAGACAGCATGCACGTCAAATAGTGAAAAGAATTTCTTAGAAACAATTACATATGATCGTTCTGTTATTGATTATAGTGGTGACACTTTGATTAGTGCTGCTAACTACGAAGTCTTTACACAAAACAATAGAAATGTTATCTTAAATGTTTCTGAGAGTGATAAAGACGATTGGTTTAGTAATAACGAACAAGTTTGGGCAAACGGAACTAATTTTCTAGATGCCCGTTTTTCTGGTAAAATTGCAACAAGAAATAATGCGATTTTTGGTGTTGGTGGACCAACCAATAACACAGGAGCGTTATTAATCTATGACGTCAAATTACAGGGCGTTGACACAATTCAAACAGCATTGACTGGCGCTACTCTACAGACAAAAAATACTGATAAAGTATTTACATTTAACTCTGTTGTGAATGCACTAGTGCCAGCAAATTCTGATAGCCAAATAATTCAGTGTCTAGATTTAGTTACTGAGAATACTGGCGGCATTGCACTCATTTCTGTAATTAATGGTGGTGCTGGATTTAGGCAATCTCCGCCTCTTGGAATAGAATCTCATTATGATACTCAACTGTCATCTCTTTATAGTTATGAAGATGATGACGACAGACCTTTCAAGAAAACGCACTGGCAAACATTTAGAGATCTTGGTTTAATTTCGCACGTTAGAATAATTAACGGCGGCAGAGGATATGCAATCAATGATACAATATCATTTGCTGGTAGAGGATATGGCGGTTCTGCAAAAGTTAAAAGCGTTGGTGCTGGTGGTCGTATCACATCACTAGAGATAACAGATCGCGGCGAAGGTTACTACGCTCGCCCAGAGGCTATCATAACTCGTGCATCTCCAACATATACAACTCTTACAGGAACTGTGAATATTGCAACTGGAAGCAATGTTGTTATTGGTACTGGAACAGCCTTTGCTGGAAGTAGCGGTGCGAATAATCGTCACTTAATTCGAGTTAACAATGAAATTCGTAGAATTGTAAGTGTTGTTAATAACAATTATTTAATTGTGAATAGTGCATTTAAAACAACTGGCACAGCAAACACAATTCAAAGAGAAAACGGAATTGAGCCAACGTTAATTGCTTATTTGTATGGTGATGGCGTAGAAAATATCGTAAACACCTCTGCCATTGGAAGAATTAAAGATCTTCGTTTGGTATATCGTGGCTACGACTACGTCGCAACACCAAATGTTTCATTGAAGGTTCTTGATACAGTAATTAATCCTGTAACAGAAGCAAATGTTTTCTACGAAACTGAATTTGCGTATCAAGGAAATAGTATACTTGATTCAACATTCAAAGCCAATGTTAAATCATATAACCCATCAACAGGCGTCTTAAGACTTTACAATTACTCTGGAACATTTAGTAATACAGAAGATTTGATTACTGCAAATGGTGTGTATTGTAATTCGAATCTCTCTATGAACGTTCCAGCACCAGCACAATATCCTGCCCAAGTTATTGCTGATGGACTTCCAAATCCTATGAAGTATGGTAATGGTCTTGCAAAAGCTCGAGCATTTTTTGCAAATGGATTAATTGAATTTAACGGTTTTTATTTAAACACTGACGGATTTACCAGCTCAGATAAAGTCTTACAGGATGGTAAAATCTATCACAACTTTGCATATGTTGTAGAATCAGAAAAGAATCTTGTTGATTATGAAACTACAATTAAAAATATTGCACATCCAGCTGGAATGTCCTTGATATCTAAAACTCTTTCTAGAAATGATATTGAAAGAGTGGTAGAATATTCTTCAAATGTTACAGCAATTCTTTCTAGAAATAGAACTGAGGGTGGTGCTGCTGCAACAGTTTCTGTTGCAAATTCTCGACTAAATGTCGTCACTGGAACATCAACTACGTTCTTACCAGATGCAAATGTTGTTGCTCTTTATGCGAATACTCGTGTAAATGTTGGAGATCTTATTATTATCGATGACGATCCTGATGACATTGTTGCACCAGAAGTGTTGCGCCTACCAATTAGTAAAGTGATCTCAAAGATCAATAGTAATACAGAACTTGAAGTTTATGGAGACTTTATCTATCGTGGGCAGGGTTTGGTTTCAAGTAATAATCAATTCCTTCGTATTTTGGGAACATCGAACACTAGCGGAAATCAAGTAAGTGCAAATGCTGATAGTCGTTACGATGGAACATATTTCCAAAACAATAATCCAAATCCAGATGCACCAATTATTTCTGTGAACAATATTATTAGAATAAATGGTGAGGTTCGCGAAGTTATCTCAGTAACTAACTCAACTCACTTTGTTGTTAATAGTAACTTTGGATCATCTTCAACACGCAAACCACTTGAAGTTCTTTCAAATACTCGTTTGGTTGTCTCTGGAAATGTTAATGCATTATCTGAAATTGTGAGAGCTGGAGATAATGTATCGCTCAATATTGCAACTGCAAATGTGTATACAGCCCAAACTGGAACTGTTACAATATTCGATACAAATGCAACCGTGATTGGCTCAAATACATTGTTTACAACTCAGTTGACTGTAAATGACTACATTATGGTTGCGAACCAGGTACGACAGGTAATAAATATCTCGAATGCAACAGTCTTGACTGTTGATTCGGCATACAGTTCGAATGCTAATACCATGATTTATATGAAAAGAGCGACGACACAAAATGCTAGAGTAAATGCTGTTATTAGCAATTATATCGATATTAATCTTTGGCAATATGGCAATACGACAAATGCTGTATATCACGTGATTCCAAATTTAACTAGTGCACATAGATTCAAAATTGTCACCCTAACAGGAAATTGAGGCTTCGATGAAATCCCTTATTACACCTCTATTCAGCAATTTTCTTATTGATAGATTGAAAAGAGATTTATCAAATACAGAAATTAGCAATACTTACGTTACTGTTGGGCGATCACCGACATTTACGGGCACAGATTCAGCAAACGTAGAAAATGTTGTTTTTACTACAAATAGTAAAAATGAGTTCTACTATACTATGGTTGGACTTAAAAAAGTCTATGAATCTGATATGCAACCAGTTATTTCTAGAGTCGATTGGGCGTCTGGAATAACATATGACACTTATGAAGATCATATTGAGATTTTCTCTTACGTTGATTATCATAACCTTGGTTCTGCAAACTCTAATGCAAATACGATTCTAAGCGGAACAGTTGGAATTATAACGAACTCAAATGTTGTTACTGGTACAAGCACAACATTCGAAACATACCTGTTTCCTGGAGATAAAATCAGTATCAATAATACTACAAAGAGTATTATCTCTGTTGTGAACAATACTTCTCTTATTGTAAACAGTGCTTTTGCGAACACTAACTCAAGTCAATCTCTTACGTTACTTTCAAATAGTCAAACAATTGTTGGCATTACAGCAAACTTCGTTGGTAATGTTGGAACAGGAAATGTGGTGATTGTTGGAGAAGATGCACGCGAAGTTGTTTCTGTTCGCAGCAATAAGGTTATTTCTCTAAATGCGAATGCTGCATATTCTAATTCTAGTGTAACTGTTCAACGCCGCGACAATACTTATCCTCAGGTTGCGAATACTTTCTACGTTAGAAACAACCGCGACCAAATTTTCAAATGTCTATTCAATGGAAACAATTCAATATCAACTGTTGAGCCAACCATTGATATTGATGGTCAGTTACCAGAGAATCCATTTATAGTAACTTCTGACGGATATCGTTGGAAGTATATGTATACCATTCCTCCTGGACTAAAGCAAAAATTCTTTACGAAGCAATGGATGCCAGTTGTCTCGGATCCTGCAGTTACCGCTGGATCTGAAGATGGAAGAATTGATATTGTTCGTGTTCTTTGGGGTGGATCTGGGTACGCTGGTGGCGGGAATACAAATACTGGAAGTTTCCTTTCCGTAACTAACACTGACGGCAGTTCATCGAAATTACTTGCAAGAGTTTCGAATGGAAACATCACCTCTGTAAGCGTTCAAATCGGTGGTAATGGATATACACGTGGAACGATAACTGCAAACAATACTCTTGCAATGCGACTAGATCCTGCAACATTAAATGGAACGTTCAATATCGACGGTTCTACATATGTAAATGCGAATTCATCATCCAACTCGACAAACTTTGTGGGCAATGTATATGTAAACGATATTATTACTCTGAATGGTGCCTCTAGAAACGTCGTTTCTATTGTAAATAATACAGTGCTCCAGGTAAATACTCCATTCATCCACGCTGCAAATACTCAGACGGCATACGTGACTCGATCGAATGCCGTTTTTGATATTCAGATCGGACCTTCTGGAGGTCATGGATCAAACCCTGCAAAGGAACTTCGCGCTCACAGTCTAATGATTTGCGTTGAATTAAACGATGATACAGACGGAACAAAGATTCCGATTAGCGATTCAACATCAACCTTCCAGTTTAACCAAGTCGGATTGCTTATAAATCCTTTGATCGCAAATAGTGCTTGGTATGCAAATCTAACAAACTATCGAGCAACGACTCGATTGCTTGTCAGTGATCCTGTTGTTGCAAATTTTGTTAATGGAGAGACGGTCTATATTGGTTCTTCCTTGGGATCTGCTAATGCAATAGCAAATGTTGCTCATTGGGCTGCAGGCGATAATTATCTCTACATAAATAATATCACAGGGACATTCCCAGTCGGTCAACCAGTTAGAGGCACAACCTCTGGAATTACAACGCCTATTTTGGCTGTTTCTAATTCTGAGATTAAGCCATTTAGCGGTGATTTGGTTTATATGGAAAATCGAACGAATATAAAGCGTGTAGACAATCAGATCGATCAAATTAAAATTGTACTCTCATTCTAGGTAGAAGTTCATGGAATTCAATATTGACCCTTATTACGACGATTTTAAAGAGAACGCATTAGATAATAACTATATGAAGATTCTCTTTAAGCCTGGTCGCGCAGTGCAGGCTCGTGAACTTACACAGATTCAATCTATTCTTCAAAATCAAATAAAGGCTTTCGGCGATCACGTATTTCAAGATGGTTCCCCAGTTATTGGCGGAAACATGACTCTTGATAATAAATGTAAGTATCTCAAACTCGAAAAAACATATAGCACGATTGATATCGATATCACAGATTTTGAGGATCGTGTAATTCGAAATGCGTCTGGAAACGTACAGGCAAAAGTTCTTGCCACATACTATCCATTTGAAGGCGAACCAACTTTAATGATTCGGTATGTAACAGGTAACGAATTTCAAAATGGAGATGTAATTAAAGTTGCTGGCGAGTCGACTGAAGCGCAAGCCAATAGTTCAAGTGCAAGCGGTCTCGGTACTGTCGTTTCTATCAATGAAGGTATCTTCTATGCTGACGGATACTTTGTAAAAGTTCTCGACCAAACTGCAGTTGTAAGTGCATATTCTTCTTCTGCAAACGTAAAGATTGGTCTTGAGATTAATGAAGAAATCGTTGATAGTGAAATCGATACAACTCTTTTAGATCCAGCTCAATCTTCATTTAACTATCAGGCTCCAGGCGCAGATCGATTTCAGTTCAGCCTAATTCTTTCAACACGTCCGCTAGATACGGTAGTTGATGAATCTAAGTTCTTTGAGTTGATGCGCGTTGAAAGTGGAATTATTACCAAGCAAGTAAAATATCCAATTTATGCTGAACTCGAAAAGACTTTGGCGCGTCGCACGTACGATGAATCGGGCGACTATACAGTTAAACCATTCCGCGCTTCTATTGTAAATGGCGTTGACGATGATCAATATACGATCGCTGTTGAGCCAGGAAAGGCTTATGTCAAGGGATTCGAATTCGAAACTCTTGGCACAATGAAGATTAATGTTGACAAACCAAGAGGCGAAGCAGACGTTAAAAGACTAGTTGAGACAGATGTTGATATTTCCTATGGAAACTATATCTACGTCACAGGATTGCGCGGCTCATCAAACGGATTTGTCAATATCGCTTCTCTTGAAACAGTTGACCTTCATTGTGTCGACACATCAAGCGTAAATGTTGGTCTTGGATATAATGCAAACACATATGTGTATCAAAATACCAAAATGGGTACGGCTCGTGTTAAGAATTTTGTACGTCACACAGCCGATGCATTTAATGCTATAACTGATTCAGATGGTGTATTCAAACTTTATCTTTCTGATATTAGTTTACGTCCAATTGTTACAAAAGTGACAGCGGCTTCTTCAAACGCAAATACTATCCGATTAAGTGATAAATTCTCTCAAAAAGATAATGCATATGTTAATGTTTCTGTAACTGTTCTTCCAATATCACTAACAGCTGTAAGTGATGTATTGGTCAATACTGCAGTTGCAAATGCATTTACTATCAATGCAAATAACAGTGGCACATTTAACTCTAAACTCTCAGTTGGCGATATTATTCGTATTGGCGATGACGTCAGAGAAGTTGTCACAGTTTCTGGAGGAAACTTGACTGTTAATACAGAACTGTCAAGAACATGGACAAATAATGCTTCAATTCCAGTAGAAGTCTTCAAGCAAGTTGCATATTCTTCAAATGTGACGAACCAAACTCGTAGTGTTGTTCGTTATCATGGAACATCAAAAACTCTATTCTTAGATAGAGAGTTTGACGATGGTGCAAAAATTGGCGGTGCAGTTGCTAATGCTTCTACTATAGTTCAGTTGAACTTTAAGATTGATCAAGTCGAATCATTTATTGCTGGTCCAGTTGTTGCAAACTCAGTGGCTATCGTTGCAAATTCTTCTATGAATGTTTCTGGATACTCGAAGTTTCTAACAGGAGAAACAACAGTAGAAGAAAATTCAAAACAAGCAATGATCTTCCGATTACCAAGAGCATATGCAAAACGCGGATCGATTAATAATTCAGATTATATTCACAATAAATTAATTCCAAATCGTTCACCAACCTCACCAGGTAGTGGTGTATTCCAAATTTCTTCTGGTTCTGGTCTTGTAACATCATTTGAAACTCTACCGTGGGCAGATTCAACTGGATCAATTCAAGATAATTTAATTGTTGTTGTAAAAGATGATGGTGGAGACGGTACAGTAGCCAATGGTGATGTTCTTCAATTAACATCAGCAAATGTAACTAAGACAAACGATTCTCTTCAAATTAATACTGGTCTCACTGCACTTGCTGCAGTAGACATTATTGTTTCTGTAAAACAAAATGACGCTGAAGATAAGATTCGTAGAAAAGTGTTCCAAAGTAACACATCTTATGATACCACAGCTTACTTTACTCGTGGCACAGTCAGTGGTGGTGTCACAACAATTACACAAGCTGTTTCAAATGCATATCCAACCACGACAACAAATGCAAATACAAATATTGAAATAAGAAGACTTGGTTCTGCAAATGTTGCTTATGGTAATGTTGACATTGCAAATGGTCTCATATTCATCACAAATGTTGACTATACAACTATCCGTCCAGGCGATTCAATTTCTTTATATGTTCCAGATGTTGTAAAAATTAGAAAAGTATTTGCTGGAACTGCAACAGCATTGCCTAATGGTGTAATTAGTTCAACTCAAACCGTGCCTGGATTCCGCGATATCACAGATCACTTCTTTGTCGATTATGGTCAACGTGATGATCGATATGATCACGCTAAATTAATCCTGAGAGAAGGTTATGATTCTCCGAGCGCACAACTTCTTGTTCATGTTGACTTTTATCAACACATTTATGCAACTGGATCAAATGTATCATTCTTTTCCGTAGACTCATACCCAGAAGATCATTACACTAGTGGTATCATTCCAATCTATACCTCATCTTCAGGTACAGTATATGATCTCCGCGATTGTTTAGACTTCAGACCAACTCAAACTCTTGGCGACGGAGATCTAAAATACACAGTTCCTGCAACTCAATTACCTGATGATACAACAGAATTGTCGTATGATTATTATCTGCCTCGTATTGATAAACTCGTATTGTCTAAAGACAAAGAGTTTAGAGTTGTAAAGGGTAAGTCTGCACCGCAGCCTCTGCCGCCAGAAGATCTAGACGATGCAATGACGCTATACACGATTTATCTTCCACCATACGTGGCAGAGATTCGAGATGTGCGGTTAAATTATCGCGAAAATCGTCGTTATACGATGCGCGACATTGCAAGTATAGACAAACGTCTTGAAAGAGTTGAATACTTTACAGCATTGAATAATGTTGAAAAATTAGCAATGGCTGATAAAACTCAGTACGAAGATGGCACTGAGAAAGAAAAATATGGTATTGTTGGAGAAAACTTTACCAACTTTAATATTGTTGATTATAAAAATCCAGACTTCAACGTTGCACTTGAAAATGGATTTATGATTCCATCAATGAAGGTCTATTCACTTGGATTAAAATCTTTTGACAAAAATAACACAACTGTCAATCGCAAAACTGTTTGCTTGAGTTATGCCGAAGTTCCTGCAATTGTTCAAGGATTGGCTTCTGATAAGTCGGTTTCTGTCCAACCATTCTTGTTTGGACAATTTAATGGATCACTTGCATTAACTCCAGAGACAGATGTTTGGGTTTCTGAGACATTGAAACCAGAGGTCATCACTGTTCCAGAAAAAATTATTGAAAAAGAAACAGTAATCCGCGAGACAGTAGTTGAACCTCCTCCACCAACAACATTAAAACCACCAACTAATAATAGCGATGAAGTTGTTATTAAAGATCCAGGAACTACACCTACAACACCAGATCCAGAAGATAAGGTAATTATTCCACCTGCAGAACCTGATAGACCAATCATTGGTGAACCAGCAGAACCAAAGAAAATATTACCAACAAACGAACCATATCCAGAAATTATATTTGAATGGGATCCGTGGTGGAGTATCACACCAATTAATTTTGGTGTAAACTTTACATTTGGAGCAACAGGCTATAATCCAGGAAATCTTTTCTCAAATGGCGGTATCTTTAATGAAGATTACTGGTATCCAGCTGCAACACAGGTTTCTGGTGTCGTTCAACCTGAACCAAATTATGAATCTTCGCTTCCAACAACACTGCCACCGATACAGCTAGACTATCAATCTGGACTTGATTCTGGTGGAGGGTTTGCTGGCAAAGGTCAATTAGATATCTCTAGTTATAGTAATTTTAAAGACAAATAAGTTTAGGTAAATAAAGATATGGCAATTACAACACAAACTGGTAAAGTTGTCGTCGACACAAACCTAGTACCTTACATTAGAGGTAGAGAGGTTGAATTTGTAGCGCACAATTTAAAACCATATAAACTTGCGCGCCTCTTTTTTGATGATGTTGCAGTAAATGGTTTTTGTCAAGCAGGAAGTAGAGTTCTTCTCGACTCTAAGAAAGTCGTAGAGGTCGATAGAAATAATGCTGCCACAGTCTATCAAAATGACATTGTTTATCAAGGAACAAGTGCAACTGTTAATACATTTAATGGTAGAGTAGAATCTTTTGATACTACAAATCAAAAAGTCACAATTCGTCGACTAGACGGCGATTTTGACGATAGCGCCCAGTTGTATTTTCAAAATAATTTGACGACTATTACCTATTCTAATGCAAACGTTGTTTCAGTAGCAGATTCAAATACAGCAGATTTGTTTTATCCAGGTGAAGGTGTTATCGCACCACAGCGAGGAAATGGATTTGCAACCGTTATCTCAACATCTGGTCCAAATATTGTTTATTTAAAACAAAATTTTATGAACATCAACGTTGCTCCAGTTGGTGTTGCGCTATCAGTTGTAGCAGCTCAGTATAAACCAGGAGATATGGTCTACCAAACAGCTGACGGCGCACAGCGATACGACCAAGCAACATTTCGTGGAATTGTAAGATACTTTCATGGATCTGGTCAAGGTCTTGTAGCAATCGAACCAATTCAAGGTTCGTTTGTTGCAAACGCAACCAGCACAACATCAAATACTAAAACTTATATTTGGAATGCAACTACAACCAGTGCTGCAGCAATTGCAGCAATAGAATATAATAGCGCAACATTTGCATCTAATAGTTTAATTAGCAGTATTCAAAACTCTGCAGTATCGATAAACGTAAGTTCGTTTGTACACCGTTCTGGTGTTATTGCAAATGTAAACTCTGGTTCAGCAACAAATATTCTTCTAAATTCTGGAAGCGGAAATGCCCCAGCTCTAGGAAATCTTATCTACTTTTGTTCTGGAACTGGTGTTGGAGAAATTAAACAGATTACTGCAGTTGATGGGGCAAATGTCACATTAAATAGTGCATTATCATTTTCTCCAGATTGTACAACCAAATATTCTGTTGGCAACCATGAAGTAGATCAATATGGATCTCTTGCTGGATTATTCCATATTCCGTCATTCCCTGGATTTAAATTTAAAACTGGCAATCGTATCTTTACGATTACTGATACTGCTCGTTATAATGATCCAGATTATGGAATGCGCGCTGCAGCAACGTATGCTGCATCTGGTTTGTTACAAACAACTCAGCGTATTCAAACAACGCCAGTATTAGGACCTCTCCCAGAAACAGATGGCAACTCATTGGTTGTTCCATCATCTCCTGCAGATCGTCCAGCAGTTGGCGCACCAGTTAAATCTCCAGTAACTGGATCAACTGCATCTACAATTCCTCGAATCCCTCTTGGTGATGGTATGGCGCAGACATTCTTTGTGCCAAAACCAAATTCCAACAAACAAGACTATGGAATTTATTGTACCTCTGTTGACTTATTCTTTAAGAGTAAGCCATCAGTTGCAACATACTTCAAAAATTCTAAACTAATTTCTCGTGGTAGTTTACAGCTTCCAGTTACAGTAAAGATCGCAGAAGTTCAAAATGGATATCCAACAAAGAACTATCTTGCATCTAAGACTATGAACGCGAAAGATGTAAATATTTCTGACATTCCAAATGTTAATGACCCAACGACACTTACAAAATTCACATTTGATGACCCAGTTTTCTTGGAACCAAATCGTGAGTATGCAATCATCATTGGTTCAGATTCTCCAGACTATGAGTTGTTTATTGCTGAACTTGGAGCAGATGTTCTTGGTTCAGGTACGACAACGACAGTTCGTATTTCTGAGCAACCATATGCTGGATCATTCTTCCGATCACAAAACTCTACAACTTGGACGCCATATCAAAACCAAGACTTGATGTTTGTTCTGAACAAGGCAGCATTTGATACCTCTGGAACAGTAACATTTAATCTTGATATGCCACCTGTTGCAAATATCGATATTGACCGTGTTATGTTGACGTCAACAGATCTTCGTTTCCCAGTTGGTCTTGTCGATTATAAGTTAAAGGGTGTGTACTCTGCAACATTAATCCAAGAAACAAATGGCGTTGATCTGGAACCAAATAAGCCAGTAGAGTTTGGAACACTTCTTGATAAGTCTGCAAAAACCTCTATCAATAGACGCAGACTCGTCCAAGGTAATGCAAACAGCTTTATCTTAACTGTGGAAATGTCATCAACAGATACAGACATTTCTCCAATTGTAAATATTGAGCGACTAGCAATTACTGCTGCAACATTCTCTATTAATAATGCTGGATTGTCCAATACTAAAATTGCAATAACAAATTCTGGTGCCAAATACATTTCATCAAATACTACATCTGCAGATCCAAATTCTTCAATTAGTGTTTATGGAAGTACAAACAATGCGGTAAATGCTGCGGCAATTGCATTCAGAAATACATATTTCCCATATCCAACTTATAATGTTGGATTGTATGCAATTACTATCAGTGGTGGACGTGGTTCTGATGCTGCTGGATTTGCTCTTGCAAATACTGATGCAATGAATACAGTGAATGCAATTGTTCTAACTCATATGGGTAAAGAATATCTAACTTCACCAACAGTGACAATTCAGGCTCCAACATTCCTTGGTACAACTGGCGGCACAACGGCAACTACCACAGTCTCTGGTGAAGATGGTAAGTCTGGCGGTAACATCTTAGCAAAGTATGTGACTCGTGAAATAGTTCTTGAAGATGGATTTGAATCTGGCGATATTCGTGTATTCATGGATGCAATTCGCTCAACAGGAACAGATATCCATGTTTACTATAAAGTTCGCTCTGCTGATGATCCAGAACCAATTGGAGAAAAGAGTTGGAGATTAATGAGCAAGGTGAAAGACGTTTATTCTCGAAATCCAAACACATATGTTGGACTTGAATTTAGACCTTCTTTGGAAGAAAATAGAATAAACTATACTGAAAATGGTGTTTCTTATCCAATTGGTGGAACATTTAAGCATTTCCAAGTTAAGGTTTGTATGACAACCACTGATCAATCATTAATCCCAAGAGTTAATAATCTACGAATTACTGCAGTTCCAGAGGGTTGATATGAACGAGAAAGCAAGAGTGAAGGATAATTTAAACTATGTAAAGGATATGAACAATTTTGCAATTCTCAATACAAACAAATCTTCGGTTGCAAAACATCAACAGAAAATGGCTGAGTTGCGAAGAGCAAAGATGGTCGAGGAAGAAATAAATACTCTGAAATCTGAGGTTTCAGAAATGAAAAATATGCTAACCCAAATACTGAAGGCAGTCGGCGGCGAGAAGTAATATGGCAAATACAATTAATGTTTACCTAACAACAGTTTCAAATACGTTCAATCAATGGCGTATTAATGATAATCTCATGGCAAACGATGTCAATGAGATCTGCCGAGGTGATTTTGTAAAACCATTTGGCAACGTTGTTATCTCTGAGGGTTACGTTCGTATTGCTAACTCTAGTGGTGGCGTAGTTCTTGACGTCAAAGACGATACAAATATCGACGGCACTCTAACAGTATTCAATGTTGAACTTGACAATTCAACAAACCATCTTTATGTTGATGCTGGCGATATTCACTATCGTAGAATGGGCGCAACCGATCTATTTAAAGTCAACACGAACACTATATTCTATGCTGCAAATGTGAGTGTAATGAATGCAACTCACGGAACATTAAATGTTAATGTTAAGACAGTAAGAATTAATGTTGGCGATACTATGAATATCGCTTATACTGGCGATCAATCTACCACACTCAATGTTCACCCAAATACTTTTATTTTTGCGAATGTGAATGTTACTGGAACATTGAATGTTACAAATAATGTATTTGCATATAATCTAAATGTCGCATCAAATACTGCAACAGGTAATCTAATCGTTCGTCAGTTAGCAAATATTGCAAATGCTAATATAACAAATGCATATATCAAAACATTGACTGTTGAAGATCCTATTCTTGCTCCAGCTGTTTCAGATAGTGACAAGTATGTTCTAAGGTTTGGATCTTCTGCTGGCGGAGATGGATACTTCCGCGTTCGTCGCGGTCAAACTGTAGGAACAGCAAATGCTGACCTTCACTGGGATGAGACTGCAGGATCGTGGAAGATTGAATATAATAATCTTCCAGCAAATGTTGTCATGGGCAACATTACTGCAAACTTCAAATCTACAAAAGATTTTATTGCAAGTTCGACAACTGGTGGTTCAATTTCTGTTGACCTATCAACTTCAAATTGGTTCAAATATACTTTAAGTTCTTCTGCAGTGTTCACATTCGTCAATGCGCCATCAGATGGTCTTGCTAAAACCTTTTCTCTTGTTCTAATTCAAGATGGCACTGGCGGAAGAACAATAACTTTTGCAAACACAATTTACTGGTCTGGTGGATCAATCCCTCCAGCAACAACTGGAGCAAGTAGCAGAGATCTTTGGACATTCACATCATATGATGGGGGTTCAACATACGTTGGAACGTTGGCTGTAAAAG
>Ga0315909_10000650_pt1 | contig 46552 bp, 60 predicted proteins | sample LakEriMetagenome_11_FD_203527 | JGI IMG/M metagenome (GOLD analysis project Ga0315909, IMG submission 203527) | Freshwater fungal communities from buoy surface, Lake Erie, Ohio, United States - Buoy 2 MA125 | ecosystem: Environmental > Aquatic > Freshwater > Lake | place: USA: Lake Erie, Ohio... | reverse complement strand
TGTTGGCCGAGGCCGGGTTCTTCCGCGTGTCGGTCCACATTTCCGGCCCGAGGGAGCGCGCCTTTGACATGGCTCGCTTGACCAACATTCGGCCGAAGCCATTGCCTGCGTACCTCGGGAGGACACAGACGCGGGAAAGATACGCCGGGCCTCTTGCAGCCCAATGGCTCTCGACGCCCACGAAACCGAACGGATCGCCTGCGTGTGTAGCGATGACCCAATCCCCAAGCTCCCATTCGGGCATTAGGTCGCTCGGGAACAGCTTCGCGTGCAGCTTCTCCAGGTCGTCGAGGTCCCCAATTTCAAAGTCGGCAGACCTAACTCTCAAGCCCTCCATTTGCCGTCCCACACTGTCAGGATCGCGCGTTTTCCGTTGGCATACGTGACCACGTGGCTATGCGACCACGACGACGGGCCGGCGTTGTAGCCCTGGTCTAGTGCCCCGGTCACGCCAGCGACGTAGGTGCCATCGTGGATGCAGGCGCTATGCGAATGGCCTATGTTGCTCTTGCGGCCCATCCGAGAGAACGCGGCGGCCGATCCCTTGGCACCGTTGGGTCCTTGGTGCCCGTGCATACCGCACTCGATGCCGCCGTTGGCATCGGGGCAGATGACGAAGCTCTCGTCCTGATGGAGGAACTTTACGGTTCTGCCACGAGTGGCGGCGTAGTCGGGCGCCATGCGGTTGACGGCCCAGGACACCAGATGGAACTTCTTATCGCCCGCAGCGATGGCCTGATAGACCTCAAGCTGGGCGGCCAGGAACAGCAGCGCGTTCTTGGGGTCCTCGCGATAGTCGGCCTCGCGCAGCCAGCGCGTCATGGCGTTGTCGTGGTTGCTGTCGACGACCACGGTCTTGCAGAAGTCACGCCAGCTATCGTGCATGATAAATCGGGCCACGTTCTTGAGTTCGTCGACCCCGCTGTCCTTGCCCGACAGATGAAGCTCGAAGCGGCGATGCGGGTTCTTGCGATCGTGGTGGTTGCTGAAGCGGAAGTCGAATACGTCGTGGTGGAATTGGAACCTTGGCCGCAGCGTGTCGAGGATGCCGTCCTTGCCGAAGCAAGCGGTCAGGCTCGGCGTCTCTTCGCCCGATACGTGGATGTCTCCCCAGTTCACAGCCTCGACCCGGTGGCCTGTCGTGACGTGGCCGCGCCTCGCCCGCACGTCCAGGTCATAGATTGTGCCTTCGCTGTCGGCGTTCAACTGGCGGCACCACCAGGAGCCCTCGCTGTCGACTTCGACCAAGAGCCCGCCGTAGCCGTGGTGGAACTCGGCCTTGAGCCCCGCCTTCTTGGCGATGTAGTTGCGCAGCGTCACGGCGCCAGTCGTGTAGTTGAACTTCGTCGGCTCCGACTTGTGCGAAGCGATGCTCTCCATGGCGATCTTGGCGTGGGGGAAGATGCCCGACTTGCGGCCGGTGTAACTCTCCATCCCCGAGAGCGGACGGATGGCCGTGGGCAGGATGTTCATCTCGCCGCACCATACGAGGCCCGGCGCCACGTTGGCGCCTTCGTCGGAGATGAAGGGCTCGATCCGCTTGTCGTACCATAGGTCCGCCTTGTCGGCAGCCGTTGCGCCCTTGCCGGGCTTGACCGCCTTCGACCCGTAGGCTTCCTTCTTGTAGGTGAAGCGCGAGACGTGGATGCGGGCGCCGTAGTGTTCGGCCAGGGCTACGAGATTGCGCCACGTCCAGTCGTGTAGCTTGGTGTTGGACTGGGCGCAGGTGAAGATGTAGCGGGCGATCTTGCCCTTTGCCGGCAGCCCGAAGTCCACGCGCTCTGGCGCCTTGGCCCGACCCGTGGCGTTCTCCTCTGCCTTGCGCACGGCGCGGATCACCGCGTCCCGAGAGATGCCCAAGGCGTCGGCCGCAGCCTTCTTGGTGCCGTGCAGATCGACCGCCTCCACGATTTCCTGGATGCGCTCGGCGGACAAGGGGGCGTTGCTGTTCATGCGGGCTCCTAGTTGAAAACGTATTTCGTGACGAGGCGCAGGAACTCGCGTGCATCCATCGCGACGATCCAGTCCTTGTTGTTCTTGCGGTGGAACACCACTGCGTCTTCGTCCGGCTTGCGGTCGCGCTTCGCCTGATCCAACGCGGCGAAGATGTCCGTCTGTTTGCCGGTACGCTTGACCTCGATATGGAAACCTTCCATATCGCTGACGACGTCGGGGCTATCCCCGCCGCCCGCAAACTGCTGGCCGCGACGGGCATTGAAACCGAACTCGCGCAGCAGCTCGGCCACCTCGCGCTCGCCAACCTTGCCTTTGGTTTTGGACTTGAGACCCATGGTTCCTCCGTCTGTTTCCTATACTACTTGCGTGTGCCGCCGTTGTCCAACCGAAGTGCTGCGACCGCCCCCGGTACGCGCGTGGGGTAGTCTGCCTCGCCCAGGTAGCCGCCCGTCTGTAGCGCGTCGCCGTCGATCCAGTCCTTGTGCTGGTGCTGCACGAAGGTCCACACGCGATCGAGCCGTTTCCACAACTTGTCGAAGGCCGCGTCCGAGAGGATCGGGTCGTCTTCTATGTAATAGGCATAGCACGCCATCAGCCACCACGGCACCAGCAAGTTCTGGTTCTCTCCGGTCAGGCGATCGCAGAGTTTGTCAAGGATCATTTCCGATACCTATGCCCCTCCCAGCAGTCGACGCCGATAGGCCAGTCTCGGAAGAACCCTTCGCGCTCGCCGAGGATTGCTTCGAACTCCTTCATAGAGCCGTGGCCCAGCGGCGTATCGCAGACGACTTCGTCGTAGACCGACAGCACAATCGGGTAGCCGTGCTTCTCGACGCGCAGCATCGACGGCGTGAGTATCTGCCGAGCCGTGGCCTGGGTCGCGTTCTCCACGAGCTTGCCGCCGTAGGTGCTGACGCGCTTCCACTGCCCGAACTTCTGCGCCATGTAGGTGAGCTGCGGCTGGGGTTCGCAGCGGCACGTTCCGGCAGCGCAGTCTTCCTTGGTGGCGGGGTCGTGCCACTTCGGCATCTTGACGCGCAGCTCGGGCGCCCAGTACCAGATACGCTTGCCGTCGGGCAGACGCATCGAGAGCCATTCGTCGATCACCTTGAAGGACAGCGCTTGGCACTCGACCTCTCGGCCGGCCTCGACAGCCTTGATCGCGGCGCGCTCCATGGCGTACCAGAACTTCACGATCTCCGGGTGTTCCTTGCGCCATGCTTTGCAGATTTCGATGATGCGTTCGTCGGTGTGGCGGCCCGAGCTATCGAAGTTGAGCCACGCATTGAGCGCACCCTGGTAGCCGAAGGCAAGCTCGCCCGTCTTGCCGTCCTGGCGTTCGAGCGGGTGCGTCTTCTTCGTGACCGTGCCGGGCGGCAGGTTATAGATTTTGTCGGCCATGGCCTCGTAGATTTTGACGCCGTCGCGGAACGCCTTGACCTTCCACTCCTCCCCCGCCAAGCACGCCAGCACCACGGCTTCGATGGATACGAAGTCCCCGGCCAGGATGCGGTTGCCTTCCTTTGCCGTAATCCAGTGGCGCGTCGCCCAGGATACTGCCTGCATAGCGTCGCCGTAGAGTGCGTCCAGCCAGCGGGGATCGCGACGCATGATGTTCGCCACCAAGTCTTCGGGCACGCTGTCCTCGCTGCCCCGGTTCATGTTGAGCGGCTGGAAGCCTGTGCCCGTCCAGCGCCCCGTCTGCGCGCCGTGGTATTTGCATTGGAAGCGGGCGACGCAATCTTCCCCCGACTGCATCACCATCTTGTCGAGCTTCTTCGTGCTGGCCTTCGAGATAGACAGGCGGATCGACAGCGCGCGACGGACAGCCCCGGCCGGCACGTTGCCTTCCTCGACCAGCTCCTCCAGGTACTCGGCCTGAAGGTTCTCCAGCGGGAAGCCCTGCACCTCGAACCACGCCAGCACCTTCTCGCGCTGGTTGGGGCCGACGCCCGTCAGCTTGCGGAACTCCGCTTCGAGGTCTTCGGCCCGTCGGTCGACAACCTCGCTCGCCGCCGCGATGCCTTCGTGGTCGAGCTTCAACCCGCGCAGCTCGATCTCCAGGTCGAGGTGGAACAAGGCTAGCTCGTCGTCGGGCAGATCGCCAAGATAGTTCGAGATTGTGCGCTGTTCCTCGACGTCCTGCGTGCAGTACGCGATCCACTTCTTCATGTCCTCGGGCGGGATCACGGTCTTCGCGGTCTTCAAGTGCAACTTCGAATACTTCGTGATAAGCCGCGCACCCTCGGGGTTCTTCCCCGGCAGGCCCAGCACGCGCGCCAGCTTGTCGAGCCCGCCCGGCAGGGCGTAGTAGTGTGCGACCGCCATAGTGTCGCGCCATTGCTCGACCGCGATGTCGGGCCAGCCGTAGCGCTTCACCATGACGTTCTTCCAGATCGAGACTTCGAACGAGCAGTTGTGCGCCTCGACCGGGTGGCCCTCTTCGATGGCATCACGTAATCCCTCGGGCATCCCGCGCCCATGGTCGGGGCGCCAGTAGTCGACGGCGCTGCCGTCGATCGCCCAGCACAGCACGATCACCTCGGTCGTCTCGTGTTCCGAGTACGCCCAGGCGCCGACCTTCTTCAGGTCCGCGTAGCTCTTGGTTTCGAAGTCGAGGTGGATCAAGCGCGGGCCTCGATCAGGCTGACTAGGTTCTCGTAGGCGCGCAGGAAACGCACCTTGGCTTCGGTCGGGCACCAGCCTACGATCTGCACGCCGAGCCCGTTGTCGGGCAATCCCCAGTCGGCCGGAGTGTGCGGCATCATCGCTGCCTTCTCGTCGACTAGGATGCGGGTGTCGTAGAGCTTGACGACGTCGCAGGGTATCAGCGCGAAAGCCCAGCCTTTGACAAGGCCGTCGAACTTCGAAATGATCGCCAGCGCGACGTCGAACTCGATCGCGTCGAAGCCCGGTATCGCCGCCTTGATCGGGCGGGCGATGTCGGGGAGGTAGGCTTCGGCTGCGTCGTGCAGCAGCCCCCACAGTGCCGCGCTCGGGCTCCACCCGTCGCGCAACAAGGCGTTCGAGATATGCACCGAATGCTCCGCCACCGAGTAGAACTTCTGGGTGTGGCCGGAGTAGCGGCACTTCATCGACAGGGCGTGGGCGATGTCGCCGATGTCCACGTCTTCGGCCTTGGGTTCAAGCGGCCAAAACTGGCGGCCCGACACGGTCTGTATCCATGTCATCACTCCATCTCCTTCTCGGGTTCGATCGGTTCACATTCGAATTCGATGCTGCCGCCGCCGTACTGGCGCAGCCGTTCCTCGTAGCCGGCGAGAAGCACGTGGCACTCCGTCGAAGTTTCGTACTCAAACGGGCCTTCAATGCCGCCGCCGACGAGCCACAGAAAGATGAAGACCTTGTTCATTTGGCTTCTTCTGCCTCTTTCACGATCTGGCGCAACTTCGCACGGCAATAGTCGGGGGAGTTTACGGCCGTGAAGTCTCCGTCGAAGTACGGCCGGCACAGGCGGCGCACGATGGCCTCGGCCTCAATAGCCGACAGCCCTATCAGCCCCCCGTAGGACATGATCTTCGATATGCGCTTCAACCGTTCCTCGGCGTTCATGCAGCCCTCCTTGAAAATCGTGGGGGCTTTTCACCCCCTTGGCGCACTCCTGCGCTGGTCAGTCTACCTTAGCCGCGACGGCGACGTTCGCCGCCACCGGCCGCCGCTGCCTTGCCGAGCGGCTTGAACACCGACGACATATCGCGGGCAGCCGCGAAGCGTTCCCCGTCGCGCGACTTCTGGAAGCCCGCGAGGTAGAACTTGGTGGACGGGAGCCCCGTGCCGCCCTTGCCGTCGTCCGTGTATACGCCGATCGTCACGGCGAGGATGCCGTAGCAACCGTTGTAGACGACGCCCTGGTTCTGGATCGTGACCGCTTTGGGCTCTTCGTCGTAGACCGCGATACCGCCAGGACCTTCGACGCCGTCCTTGTTGAACTTGGACGCCGCACGGATGACCCAGTGGTTCTTGTACGCGTCGGCGGGCTTGCCGAGGCGTTCGCGCTTCTTGGCGTACTCGTCGCCGTCGATGATGCCGCAGGCAACGTCGCCGCCATCGACCGTGAACTTCTCGTTGCCCGGCAGACCGGCAGCTTCCGCCGCCGCGTAGAGCTTGTCGATGATGTCGTCGAACGCCTTGTCGTCCTTCGAGATTGCGATCTCGGCTTTGTAGGCCAGTGCCGACTTGTCGTCGAACTGGTCGCGCTCGAACAACGCGTTGTTGATAAGGCGACCTTCCGGCAGCAGAATGATCTCGGCCGGTTCTTTCTTCTTCGTCTCGCGTGCCATTCTCTTCTCTCCTTGGTTGATGGTTACTTGGACTTCTTGATCGGCTTGAACATCGACTTCACGTCTTTGTTTACGGCCGGGCGTGCGTCGTCTTCAGGGACCAAAGTCTCCCCGGCGTCAGGCTTGAAGGCCCAGCGCGCCGTGAAGTCTTTGCCCTTCGGCAGCTTGTCGAACTCGGCGGGAGACTTCAGCTTCGGCTGCGAATATGCGTCATCGCCGAACTCCTTCTTGGCGGCGGCCTCCGCACCTTCTTTGAACTCGCGGTTCGACCGCGCCTTCGACAGCTTCCAGCCGGGGACCTTGTGCCCATTCTGGACGCGAACCGTGGCCGTCTTGAGCGCCGCAGTGCGGACTATCTTGAACACCTCGCCGAGGTCGAGAAAGCGCGCGAGCTGTTCGCCCGTGAGCTTCGGTGCGCCCCCGCCGTCTTTACCGATCGTCTTCATCAGCTCCTCCATTTCGTCCACGTCGGACACGATCTGCGGACAGGCGCCGAAGCGCGCGGGGCAGAAGCGGCAGTGTTCCCCGGACTTGGTATCACGTGATACCAGGGCGCGATCCATTGCCGGCACCAGCTTGTCTTCGAGCCACGCCACCAGCTCGGCCGTGCTGATCGTCCAGCTACGGATCGGGCCGTCGTAGTGGAAGGCCCGAGGCTGCACTATCACAAGTTCGATCTCGTCAACGCTATCCCAGGCGTTCAGGTCTTCGAGGACGCCCGCCGCGTAGTACATGAGTTGCGGGTTTTCGACCGCGTCCACGACGATGCCGGCGCCGTGCTTGTAGTCGACGACGGTGGCCTTGCGGCCGACGATCGCCGTGAAGTCCGACGTCCCGTAGAAATACTTGTGGATCGATGGGCAGTGGAACTTGCGCTCAACCCAGGAGTTGCCCTGGTTGCGGTCGGGAAACTCCGCACCGATAAATGCCACGTACTCGGACACGGCGTCGGCCATCTCCTTGTCGATGAGGTGCTTGCCTTCGGCGCCGTCGATCTTGTCTTCGGCGCCGTCGATCTTGTCTTCGGCGACGTACTGACCGATCAGGCGCCATGGCTCGACGTCCTTTGTCAAGCAGTAGGCAGCCAGCGTGTGCGCCGCCGTACCGAGGGCAGCGTGATCGCTCTCTTCGTCCTGGTGCCCAGCCGACAAGCTCACGCTCGCGGGGCACGCCATCCATCGTTCCGCGCTCGACGCACCGAGCGGGCTGTGGGCCTGGGGTAGTTCGGGCATGTCAATCTCCCTTCCGAGGAAATCTGTGAGGGTTCCAAAGTCCGTGTCACCCACAACGCGCGAAGGTTTACACCGGCCACCTACAAGTCGATGACTTACGTGTTGTCGGCCACCAGCGCTTTGAGGCGCTTCAGGAAGTCGTCGCGATCTTCGGCCTTGAGCTTGTCGATACGCGTCACCGGCTTGCCGTCGGTGCCGTCATACTCGTCCATCAGGTCCAGGATTTTCTCCTGGCCTTCCTTGCCGAGCGCCTTCGTCAGCGCTTCATTGGCCGCCGTCGCCGCCTTCACGAGGTCGGCATCGCTCGGCGTCTTGGGCGCTTCCGGTTCCGCCGCAGCACCGCGACGGCGACGGGGTTCCTCGGCAGGCGCAGCCGCTTCGGGTTCCGGTGCCGAACGACGGCGGCGACCTTCAGAAGGGGATGCCGTCGTGGAGGGCGCAGCATCCGATGCCTCGGCCGTGGCGGGTGCAGCCGGGCTCGTTGCACCGCGTCGGGCACGTTGCGGGGCCGCGACAGGGCTCGTGGCTTCGGCTGCCGCAGACGGAGCAGAGCTGCGGCCACGTCGGCCGGTTGGCGGTGCTTCGGTCGGGGCGGACGGGCCGCCCTGCAACTCCCCCAGCACACGCTGAAGCTCGGCGACGTCGTCGGCTTCGATCTTGTTGCCCGAGGGGAACAAGGCCGAGACGCTGACGAGCTTTCCTTCCGCCGTCACCTCGACGGACAGTTTCTTGACTTCCATGTTTGTCTCCCTTCTCCGTTGCAAACTCAATTGAGACCCGACCATACGCGCCTCAACCTCTGGCGTCAAGCGCCAAATGAATATTTTTGTCTTTCTCGATCACCGTGCCGAGGATGCGCTCGTCGAGGGTGCCCGGCACCACGGGGATATGACCGATGACGTTGTCGAGCTGGCCCAATCGGTGGCAGCGGTCGATCAACTGGTCGTTCTTTCCCGGCACCCAGAACGGTTCGGCCAGCACAACGTCCTTCGCGCGCGTCAAGGTCCAGCCCTCCCCGAGCGGGATCATCTGCCCGAGGATAATCCGCACGCCGTCGTTGTTCTGGAAAGCATCGACCGCGACCTGCTTCTTGGCGTCGGACGTGCGCCCGTCCATGTAGACGAGCCCGTATTTGCCGAGCGCCTCGCGCATCTTGTCCATCACCTGAATATGCCAAGCGCCGACGACAACCTTCTCGACGCCGCTGTCCAGCAGGTCTTCGATATAGGCGATCGTGCCGGGCGCCTTCGCAAGCCCCAGCTCCAGGCGTGCCGTCGAGACTGCGCCGTCTACCGGGATCGCTTTGGCGAAGCCGTCGGGGTCGAGATCGTAAAGCTTCTCGGCCTGCTTCCAGCCGGGGTGGTTGATGGCTCGACGGATGTCCGACGTCACGTCGAGGGGGAACGGATGCCACTGCTTCGGCGGCAGCTCGTGCAGCACTTGGTCTTTCAGGCGACGGACCATCAAGTTCTTGCGCAGGCGATACTGAAGGTCGGCCATGTTCTTCGGCTGGTTCAGCACCGCGTTCGAGAACTTGGTCACGGTCTTGCCCTGCGCCTTGTCGAACACGGTGACGAAGCCCTGGCCTTTGTCGTAGTAGAACTTGCGGAAGTCTTCGAGGCTGGCGTTGTCGATCGCATCCCAGTCGCACAGGCGGATCGCGTTGTAGCACTCGATGGGTTGGTTCGGCAGCAGCGTGCCGGTCAGCAACGTGATGCGGCCGACGACCGACGGCAAGGCATCAGGCGCGCAGATCACGCGCGTCCGCTTGTTGCCCTTGGGGTCCTTGAGCGCGTGAGCCTCGTCGGCCACGAAATGATCCCAGCGCAAATCCATCACCGCTTCGAGGATCGCGGGGTTGCGCAGCAGATCGTAGGAGATGATGACGTAGTCGGCTTCCGAGGAGATGCCGTCGGACGCCTTCATCACGGGGTAGGTCTTCACGTTCTCGGTCGTTGACCACTGCCAGATTTCGCGCTCCCAGTTGAGGCGCAGGCTGGCCGGGCACACGACGAGGGTACGCTTGGCGCCGATAGCGTTCGACAGGAAGATGCCCTGCGCCGTCTTGCCTACCCCCGGCTGGTCGCCAATGATCGCGTTGTTGCGAGCGAGGCAATACTCGACGCCGGCATGTTGATAGCGCTTCGCCGTGCGGTCGGGGGGCACAGGTGCCTCGAAGAACAAAGGCTCGACCGCACGGCTGGCGAGAACAGAAGGATGCTCGTCTTGGATCAATGCTGGGATCACGTAATACCTACTCCCCGTCCTTGATGCCGCGCAGTATCCAACCGAGGATAAAGGCGGCGAGGATGGCCGTCACCAACAAGATGACGGCCAAACCAACGTCGGTCGATTGTACTGCGGTCACTATGCCGCTTTCTTCTTGATGTCGAGGAAGTCGGGGATCGCGGGCATTTCGTTGGCGTCCGCCTTGGCCGTCACGTCGTAGCCCAGGACCTCGGCCAGCCAGCGAAGGAGCTTGACCTTCTCCGACTGCTTGAGGTCGCCGATGCCAGCGATGACCGCGTCGTAGCCCAGCGGCAGCGACACGGTTGCGGTCTTCGCCTGCGCCGGGGGCGTCTTGCGGAATTGATCGAGCGCCTTAGCGTCGCTTTCGGACACGACGGCCATACCCAGGTCTTTCGAGACCTTCTTGACCAGGGCGATCTGGTCCTCGGGTTTCAGCCCCACGACGACGTCGATAGGCTTGGGCGCTTCGAGCTTCGGCACGTTGGCCGCCTGGACCTTCGCCTTCACCTTCTCGCGGTGCTTGGCCTGGGCCTTCTTGGCGCCAGCGCGCAGATCGGCGAGGGCCTTGGCCGGTTCGTCAGCCTTGCCGACCGCCAGCAGCTTGCGCACGTTCTCGAACGATTGGTTTTTGATATGCTCGATGGCCCAGTCCTTGAACTTGATGCCAGCCGCTTCGCACACTTGAGCCGCACGCGCCATTTCGAGCGCCGCCGCGAGGCGATGATCGTCCGCGTCGCCTTCGAGCTTCGCCGCCTTTTCGAGGCGCACGTTGATCGTCTTCGCGATGGGGTCGAGGCGCTTGTTGGCCTCGGTGATGGCGGCAGCCTTCTCGGCAACCTTGTCGACAATGACGACGGCGGTTTCCTTCGACGGCTTCGACGCCTTGGGCGCGGGCTTCGACGCCTTGCTGGCTTTGGTCTTGGTCTTGGTCATATGGGTCTCCCTTCCGAGGATGCCCCGCTAGGGGCGATAAGTGGTGGGCCTTTTCAACTCGTGCCCAGGAGCAATCGAAGACAAGAACTATACTCGCGTCGTTCGAAGAAGTCAAGCACCTTTCCCAAAGACGAGTTGCTCGGGCAGAATTGCACCGCCGATTTTGCAACCGTTCTTGTCGTAGGCGCCGAGCACAACGGCGCCGGGAGCGAGGCCCAAGGCCAAGATTACTTTCTCGACCCGATCGAGCCAGGGCACCTCGGCGCCCCCCGTATCCACCACGAACTTGCGAGCCTTGGCGCCGTCGATCACGCGGAACTCCGCGCCCATATCGCGCAGCGTGGCGACCTCCTGGGTCACGTTGACGGCACCTTGGCAGACATCGACGGGCGCCTGCACGACAAGGGCAGGCGTTGGGGTGCAGGCGACGGCGAACAGTGCGACGAGGACGGCAAGCAAGATGTTTTTCATGGGCTCCTCCCTTTGAAAGTGAAGCAATATGGTATCACGTAATCCCGGTTGCACAAGCTTTGCGTCACCATTGACACAAAGCCTTGCAAATGCTAGCGTCTGGGGCTTTTCTTTAGTGAAGGGGAAAACATGGCGACAATGCTTGAACATGCGCTGGCTTATGCCAAGCGCGGGCTTCCCGTCTTTCCGTGCGACAGCAACAAAGAGCCGATCGGCTCCATCGTACCCAATGGGGTGCTCGACGCGACGACCGACCCAGGCAAAATCGAAAAGTGGTGGGCTCGGTTTCCGAAAGCGAACATCGGCTGCGACCTCTCGGGCGCTGGCCTATGCGTCGTAGACTTCGACCCTGGCTCCGACATGGCCCAGGTCAAACGCGACCTACAGTTGCCGAACACCGAAATGCGACAGCGCACACCGCGAGGTGGTATCCATCTTTTTTATGCAATCGGCGAAGAAGACCGCGTCGCAAACTCCGTCAGCAAGGTGGCGCATAAGACCGACATCCGTGGCCTCAATGGCTACGTGCTGCTGGCTCCGAGCCGCACAGGCGACGGCGTCTACGACTGGGAGGCCGAGGGCCGCGCCACCTTTCGCACCGACGACATGCTGCGCTCCTTCAACGTGGCGCGCGAGAAGCACCAGGACCGCGACAGTTGGCTGATCGAGCCCGACCTCCCGGCCAACGTCGAGGCGGCCACCAAATGGCTTCGCGAAGACGCCAAGGTCGCCGTCCAGGGGCAAGGCGGCGACGCCATAGCCTACGCCACAGCGGCGCACCTGAAGTCCTACGGCATCTCCCAGGAGCTTGCGCGCGACCTCATGTGGGAGCATTGGAACCCGCGCTGCCAGCCGCCTTGGGGTGCGGACGAAGCCGACCATTTCGAAACCAAGATCGACAACGGGTACGCCTACAACACCAGCCCGCCCGGCAACATCACGGCTGCCTACAAAGAGGCGAAGATCAAGGCCATGTTCCGGCCGATCCTGCGCGACGATCTGCCGAGCGGGCGCGAGCTGACGGCGGGCAAGTTTCGCTTCGTTGACCGCGAGGCCCTCGATCATGTGCCGCCTGCGCGCTGGCTTATCCCCGGCGTTCTGCCGCAGGACGCGTTCGCGATCCTCTTCGGTCCCCCCGGCACCTTCAAGTCCTTCATCGCGCTCGACTGGGCGTTGACCGTAGCGACGGGCGGATCGTTCCCCCAGACGCACGCCTTCCGCGTCGAAGACCCTGGTCCGGTCCTCTACATCCTCGGTGAGGGCCGCGCGTCTTTCGTCAAGCGCGTGAAGGCGTGGGAGCAGGCGCATCTGGGCGGGCGCAAAGCCGACCGCTTCATCCTGGCCGATCCTGTGCCGCTCGTGGCCGAGGCGATCGAGGGGTTCATCGACGGCGCCCTGGAGATGCACCCGGAGGGCTACAAGCTCGTCGTCGTGGACACGGTCGCCCGCGCGATGCAAGGGCTCAACGAGAACGCCCAGGAGCACGCGTCGAAGTTCACGGCCATGACGCAGCGGCTCCAGGCCGAGCTCGGCGCCACACTCCTCGCGATCCATCACTCGGGGCAGGGCGACGACACGCGCGCCAAGGGCTCCATGGAATTCCAGGGCGCACCGGATGCGATCTTCGGAGTGCATCGCAAGGGCAAAGAGAAGAGCGTGAGCCTATTCAACACCAAACAGAAGGACGCGCCCGAGTGGGAGAAGCCGATGCGCCTGGAGCTGCGCGCCCAGGGCGAAGCCGAGGACGAAGCCGAGGACGAAGGATCGCTCGCCGTGTTCCCGGCCGCGAAGGCAGACGAGGTGCCGGCAACCGAGAAGGCCGAGGCGCCTCCGAAGGACAAGCGCAAGCGTCCTGCGCTCGATGCGTCGAGCGTGCTGGTGCTCGATGCAGCAGTCGCCAAGGTGCTTGGGGCGAACAAGTTCAAGGACTGGTCGACAAAGGCCCTGGCCGAAGCCGTGGCGATGCTCAAGGAAGTGGACGTGGACAGCCGAACGCTTCAGAACAACTACCTGATCCGCCTGCGCGAGACGACCGGCACAAAGGCGAACGCCATGTATGACGCCGAAAAAGCCAAGTGGCGCTGGGCGAAGGTATAAAAAAAAGCCCCGGAGCGATCCGGGGCTTTTCTCTTGGTATTACGTGATCCTACCACGGTCTTTGAAACGCAATTTGCTGGTGGAGGCGAGCCAACTCGGGCTGCGTGAAAGCGACCCCGAGCGCTTGGTGCGGGATGTTGAGAGGGTTGAAGACCTGCCCACGGGCCGCGCTGTAGACCTTTTCGGCAATCCACCGGAAATCTTCAGTGGGCTCGGCAGGGCCGACGATTTGGCCGTCGTTCAGCACGTACCATTTGCCGTGTTCTATCTTGATGCTCATTCTCTTTCCCTCCTGGTTCAGTTGACGTTCTTGAAGAGCCGCAGGCCGACCGGGTAGCGCTCGCGGTACTGGCGCAGCAACTCTTCGAACGCCGGTTTAAGCGGGTCGATGATCGCGTATTCTTCGTCCGCGCGAATGATGCTCGCCTCTTCACCCGTCGTGTGGTTCTTGATGATGATCTCGACTTTGTGGTAGCTCATTGGTCCCTCCTACTCCAGCTCGGGGTTTTCTTCGCGCAGTGCTTCAATACTGGCGCGAACGTGTTCCGCAACCTCTTCGAGGATTTCGATGGCCTTCTGGGGGCCAACATTTCTCGGGCGGACCGCGTCGTCGATATGGTCGCGGATCGTGTCGAAGATCGTCTTTTCCATGTCTTTCTCCTATGCTCCTTCGTGGTTCACGCGCAGGGTTTGCGCCGTCTTCTCGGGATTGTCGGCCGCCGCGTGTTCGTAGGAACAGTAGGCTGGCACATTGAGCGGGCTCCTAGGGACCATGTCCTTCAGGCAGAAGGCGCACCGCGCGAGGTGCTTCGGGTGGCTCCGCAGCGGGATCACGTTGTTCACCGGGGCACCATGCCGCAGCGGCCGATATTGACGAGTTCCCACGTCCAGTCGATGGGGTTCCCGCCGACCTTCTTTTGAAGCCAGTTCTCGGGCACAAATTGCGTAGGCACAAGCCCCTTGTTGGGGGTCACCTTGTAGAGCTTGCCCCCGACCCAGGCCATGCAAGACGTACCACGGCATTTGCGGTTGACGGTCGGGCAATCGTAGTTGCCCGCGCTCTCTTCGAGAATTTGCGTGTACTTCATTCGCGAACCTCGACGCCGTGTTTGCGCAGGAGCCCGACGACTTCGCGGGTTTCGGACGACTGCACCGGCATGGCGTGCCGCTCTTGCGTCTTCGGGCTGCGCACCGTCTGCGCTTGGCTGCGGCTAAGGCTGCGCAGGATGTCTTCGCCCTTGACGACGTCGTCGAAGCCGTTGCGGATTGCGGTCTCGAACCGATCGACCAGGGCCGAGGGCAAACGCTCCAGCCCCAGGTCCATCAGGATCGAACGCGCCTTGGCTTCGACGTCCCTTGCCTCGACCCAAGTAGGGTTCAGAATGGCAAGATGGCGGCCGAAGGTGTAGGCGATTTCGGCCGCGTTGTATTGCTCCAAAGTGGTCTTCATGCGTTGGGGTCCTTCCGTTTCTTGATGGTGATCTTGACGCGGGCGTAGGGTTTGCTGGGGCGCCATCTCGCCGAAGTTGTGACGTTGTGGCGGATCGCCGACGGCCATCCGGGGACGCACCGGCCGCCCACGTCGCGCAAGTTGACGTAGAAGACGGCGCCGTCGGGCATTGCCCGAAGGAAACTGTCCTCGAAGATAGGGCAGACGAGGGGCTTCAGGTGCTTGAAGTAGGAGTGCATCGACGAAAACATGGTCAGCCCCTCCGATTGAAAGCAACCCAAACGGCGTAGCCCGCTTCGCTCGACGCGAAGACGTTCTTGGCGACGACGTCAGAATGGTCGCAGCGCAGCACCAGGATCGCGATCTTTTCGGCCGCGAGCTGGTGCAGTTTCTTGGCGTTCTTGGGATCGTCGATCTTGACGTAGACGGGCGTCACCCCCGCCGCCGTGGCCTTGACGTGGCCATCGCCGATGTTCGACCGCAGGACGCGGGTCTCGATCGCGAGATATTCCATTGTTCGCTCCCTTCCAAGGATTGAGGGGTAAACCTACGCCTATTGCCGGCAAGTGTCAATCGCCGCGCGTCATCACGAGTTCGCAGGCTTCGTCGGCATCGAAGATCGCCTTGGCGCAAGCCCAGATTTCGCCTTCCTTTGATGCGCCGACGTGGATGTAGTTGCCCCACTTGAGTTGGCGCACGAGGGCTGTGGCCGCCGCTTGATGGCAGTCGAGTTCACTTCTTGCCTCGATAGGTTCGCTGATCGTAACGGCATAGCCGCCCGATGCCGTCGCCTTGTATCGCGTGCCGCGCGTGTTGGTTTGGCCGATGCGGCGGGTTTCGATTGTCTGCATGGTTTACTCCTCCTCCTCTTGCGTTTTATGGCGAAGCCCTGCGGCATGGACAACGGCAACGATCTTGCCTCCCTGCTCACGGAGCGTCACCCAGCCGCGTTTCGACATGAGGGCAACTTCGGCTTCCAGGCCGGTCGTATGGATCACGGCTTCGCCCGGTTTGAACTTTCTGGCGTCATAGTTCGGTGCGTAATACCGCCCCATGGTGTCCTCCTATTTGCCGTAGGTGTTGAGAAGGTAGGCGATGCGCTCGGCGACTTCTTTGTTCGCGCCGCGTGCAATTTGCTTGGGCGACCCTTGCATATCTTTCACGATATACAGGGTTTTGTATCCGCCATGGTGCCATTGCTTATGCACATAGGCGGCGAAACGGGGCTCGGCCAGCGTTGGTGGCTCTTGGGTTTCCATTGTGCCTCCTAGTTGTTGGTCTTGCGTGCGATGTAGTCGTCGGTCGGGCAATTGACCGGCCGTGCCCCTGGCGAGCGCTTCAGCAGCGCCGCGAGTTCTCGATAGTCCTCCGGCACCACGTAGGGCTGGTTGCCTTCGATACGCGACATCAAATCGCAGACGATGCCGAGCGCTGTTCGCAGTTGCGTCATTGTCCTCTCCATTGCGAGCGGGATGCTCGAAAGAGAGCCGGAGTAAACTCCGGCTCTCGCGTCGAAAACCCCCTGCTACTCGTTGCCGATTTCCGCGTCGTAATGGGAACGCGCGCGGGCGATTGCGTCGTCGGCCGATAAGCCGTGAACCTCGCGCAGGTAGTGCAGAAGATTGCAGATTAGATCGGTGGCCGCGTAGTCTTCTCCCGGCTCCTCGTGAACTTCCACCGCGAGCCGAGCTTGCGCGATACGAAGGTTCATAAGGCGGCGGTTTTCCTTGGACAGTTTCAGGGGCCGCGTTTTCTTGCGGTAAGCCTTCATCAAATTGTTCACGACGATACTCATAATCCTTCCCTCCTCTTGCTTGGTGCCCCGGTATTACGTAATACCAAACGCGTTGTCAAGTACTACATCAACAAGTTGAAACAGCTAGGCCAGTCTCTACAATCCAGGGATCGCAAAGTATCACGACCGTATCACGACCGAGAGCGATCGTGATAAGGAACGGCGACCTAGTGTATCACGACGTATCACGACGACTATTGATCGTGATACGATGTTTACTGCATCGGATGCAAAATGTATCACGACCGCACCCGTCGTGATAAGGAATTTGTTCTAGCTTCCCTCAAAAGTATCACGACCACAAAATGGGGGTGCTCTCTATAGAGAGCCCCCTTTTTGGGTGTGAACTTGGGTGCTCGATTTTGCATCTCTTTTGACGTCGCCCAATGGCCTATAACTCGTGGCCTATCCCCGAACGGGGGGACGGGTTCTGTAACGTGTCACGGGCAAGCTTGCGCGATGGTCGCGCGTTTGCGTCATCACGTGTTCCTCGTATTCGATGTCCCATCGATCTCGCGGGCGTCTTGCCTCTTGCTTGCGCATTTCGACATCAACCGGGCTCAATTCGCTCTCGGGATCGTATTTGTAAGTTTTACCCATGGCACTAGTCCTTTTCTGGTTAACGGTGTTCCGTGACTTTCGAAGCGAGGTAGAGCTGGTAACTGTCTCGCTCGATTGCGTAGTAGTCAAGCCCCGCGACGTCGCAAGCTAAGCGGATTTTGGCAATGGCCATAGCCAGATTATCCGCCTTGACGTCGTCGGATAAATCGGCGCGTTTTGCTCCCGCGATACTTCGTGCGCATTGCCCTAAATGCGCGCTATAGAATGCCGTCTTACTCATTGGCTTTTTCCTTTCCTGGTTAGAGCCCTAGTGCGTCGCAATGGGTACGCGACACGACGTATGCAGAACCCTGGTAAGGTCCTGGCGAGTTTTGTGCTACGAATTCGCACCATCCATCCCAAAGCTTTTCAGGTCCCCCTTGCCGCTCGATCGTATCGACGTATCTGGAAAGCATGGCACGTCGTCCTTTGCGCGTTTTCTTGCCCGAGTAGTTAGAGAATGCGCGCAAGCCTATGCCGAACCGTTTCAGGTTATGCGTATCGATGCAGCCTGAATTGCCGTAGACCAATTGCAGCACGAAGCCAGCCTTGACAGGTCCGAAGCCGAAGCAATCGGCAACGGCTTCAAGCATGTCCATATGCTTATCGCGTGCCGTCAATTCAGGATCGGACCATACATGCTCTAGGTACGTGAAAAGCTTTTCACGCTGTTCCCATGCCTCGCGCCAAGCTCGATACTTGAAGCCGAATAGAACACCCATAGCGTCGTCGCCGCCTTGCTCTACCGTCTCAAAATCGCCCGCGACGCGATGCAACGGCATACGGATTGTCAGAATGACAAACTGCATCACGCGCCCAAAGTTATCGGGCGATCGCCTCGCCCATTGGCTAATTTTAGTTTGATGCTCTTTAAACATGGGTCTATTCCGCATTAGAGCGTGCACCATTGCCCGTCTCTACACTGGCACGCCTAGACGACGTGCCAGCCTAGAAACGATCAGCGGCTATTCTTGGGCGTCTTCGGGATCGTGAAAGCACGCGTAGAACACGCCGTTGTCTTCTGTCCAGCCCGATTGCGCCTTTGCGACGTGTTCTTCGCAATCGACGAAGTAACCCAGGAACACGGGCAATGCTTGCGTCATAACATCCCACGTCTTCGGCAAGAAATGCAGAACGGCAGGGCGGTGCGCATCGCGGGAAGCCTTCGGCCCAAGGACCAAGATGCTTTCCTGATTATCGACGAGGCCGGAGGCTAAGACTTTAGTCCAGTCCTCTGCTGCAATGATGTAGCTGGCCTCGACAACAGTTTCGCCCGTGCTTTCCATGGTGTATCCCCCTTGCACGGGTTTAGTGCGAATGCTTTGCAGTAGGTCGGCTTCGCGTGCCGAATTGATAAATGCGGCATCGATTGCGAAGATGACATAAGAGCGCTGGCCGACACCTGCGAGGCTATGATTTTCGTGCGACATGGTTTTATCTCCGTTTTGAAGCGTGCAAGATTGCTCGACTTCGAACTAGAGCCCGCGCGGGGCTCTAATCCGCAACCGATCAAAGAGACGCGTGACTAATCGGTAAATCCGCCCGATACACGTCTACCTCGTGTTGCTTGCGGGCTTTGAACATCGAAGCGGCAAGCGTTTGCGCCTTGTAGGACGTTTCTGCGTATACCTCGATTTTCTTGCCTTTGTAGAAGGCAATGAAGGGGAATTCGCGCGGCTCTTCGTCTGCGAAGAGATTGCTAATTGACGGCATTTTGTGTGCTCCTTAGGCTTTGAGGATGATCGTTGCTGCAATCGCGCCGATTGCAATCAAGGCTATCACTGCCACGACTAGCAAGGCGCCTGTTTCGACGTCTAGGCGATTGCGATTGTGGCGCGATGCTTTGCGCGTTGGTCTATTGTTGCGCATTGCGCGCGCAAACTCGGCATTGGTCTGCCGTATGTAACGTTTGTTTGTCATGTGATTGCCCTTCCAAGCAATGCAGCATCGTTGCTGCTACGTTGTGTAATATGCGCGCGTGCCATTCGTTTGTCAATAGCTTTTCTTTCGATGCGTCGATTTTTCTTTGCCTACGATAGAGCACGCGTTTAGTGCAACGATTGCGCGTGTTATCGCGCGTTATGTTATAACGTATCGCTATCGTATTGTTTAGCGTTGAACGTGTTCAAGGCTTCTAATGCGCATCCAGCGTGCCCAAAATCCGACATTGACGCTAATGCTTCGTTTAAAAACGTATGAGCTATCGCAAACGCTATCCAATGCAGCAATTGCGGCAACGGATGCTATTCGCTGGTATTACGTTATCCCAAGCTATCTATTGAATTCGCACGTTAGCATTGCACACGTATCGATTGCATCTCATGTTGCGCCGATGCCACCATCGGTTCGTTCGTGTACAAACGATCGCTTGATCGCCGGGGGGCCCCAACGCGGTCGGGGGCACTTCGGGGGGCCGGCGGGGCCTCGGGCGCTTACTACCTCCCAGGACCTCGCAAGCCCTCCGCAGAAACCTCTTGAGTACAATCAAAGGGTGTACCCCCGATTTCCGCAGCGCTCAAACGCCATCCCAAAAAATTCGAAGACCCCTGCGCCGGTATTACGTGATCCCAAAATTTGCGCTTGACCGACAAAGCCGTGGCCCGTATTGTACTCTTCGGCCGCGTCGGAGCCCCTTCCCTCCTAGATGCGGCCCCGCTCCCTGGGGGGAGGAGCATTATAAGTTTCCCCCCACCAGTTTCGAGGAGGCCAAGGTGCGTCAGGGTAAAAAGAACAAGCCGATGCGAGAAGTGAGCGAGCGCTATCTGAAGCTCGTCGACGAGTATTTCGCGAACGGGTTCAACAAGCGCCAAGCCATGCGTACCTGCGGGTTCTCCGAAAAGAGCATCGAAGGCTACCAGCACCGCCTCTTCAACCACCCCGACGTTCTCAAGGAAATCGACCGGCGCCGCCAAAGCATGGTGCGCAAGACGGACGTGACCCGCGAGCGCATCATCCAGGAATACGCCAAGATCGCCTTCGCCAACTTCGGCGACCTCTTGGAAATCAACGAAGACGGCACCGCTGTCCTCGATCTGGCCGGCATGAACGACGAGCAGCGCGCGGCGCTCTCGGAATTCCAGGTCGACGAGTACAAGGACGGCAAGGGCGAAGACGCGCGCGAAGTCAAAAAGTACAAGGTCAAATTCCACGACAAGAAGGCAGCACTCGACGCGCTCGCGAAGATCATGGGCTACGCCACGGACAAGGTCGAAGTCTCGGGCGAGCTGTCGCTGATCGACCGCATCCTGGCCGGCCGCAAGCGCGCGGCGCAATCCGACAAAGAGGAGAACAAGTAATGGCTGGCGTAACGCAAGAAGACAAATACGGCAACACCAACCTCGCGGTCTGGAACCTGACAAGCGCCGATCCTGACGGCGACAAGATCACCCGCCCCGGCGCATCCGATCGCGCGGTGCAGGTTGCTGGCACCTTCGGCGGCGCCACCGTCGTCATCCAGGGCTCTCTCAACGACGGGGCGACCTGGGATACGCTGCATGATCCGGGTGGCGTGGCCATCACCTTTACGTCCAAGGGCATCAACGCCATCTCGGAAAACGTCACCAACATCCGAGCGATCCTGTCGCCGGTTGGCTCTGGCGCCAACGTCAACGTATACCTCCTTTCGCGGAGCACCCGATAATGACCGACCTGAACAAAGCCGCTGAAGCGGTCAAAGTCCTCACCCGTCAGATCGAAGCCTTCTCCACCGTGGGCAAGGCGCTCGAAGGTATTGCGTCGCTCGAAGCCGCTGCCGTCCAGGCGAAAGCCACGGCCGACGCCTGCGTGGCCGAGGCCGAGAAGGAACGCGCCAAGCTCGATGCGGTTCGCGCCGAACTGAACGACGCTAAGAACCAAGTTGCGGCTGCGGAAGAAGCGGCTGCCAACGCCGAAGCCGGGGCCAAGCAGGTCAAAGCAAACGCCGAAGCTTACGCCAAGACGGTGATCAAGGAAGCCGACGCGATCTGCGTCGAGAAAATCACCAAGGCCAAGGCCGACGCGGAAGCTGTCGACGTCGCCTCGAAGTCGCTCCTGGCGATCAAGCAGGACGAGGTCAACGCAGCCCAGGCGGAACTCGATCGCATCAACGCAGCCATTGCGGAAGCTCGCGCCAAGCTGGGGGCGTAAGCGATGGCCGACAACGCCCGCGTAAACCCCAATACAGGTGCGAACGCTACCTACGATTTCCGCATGGACGACGTGGGCGGCGTCCTTGTGCCGTACAGCAAGATCGACGTTGGCGAAGACGGCGCCTCGGCTCCGTGGGTCGGCACGACGACGGTGCCGTTCAACGCCGTGGCTGCGCCGCCTGTGCGTCTGGTGGGCCAGGACGTTTGGACGTGCTCGTTTGCATCGGTTGGCGCGGGGCTTCTGACCAGCGACTTTATCACGCCGATCACGGGCACGGGCGTAAGCGCTAGCCAAGCGGCGGGTGCGCTGGCGATCGTCACGGGCACAAGCACGAACGCCGAGTTTCTGACGCGCACCACGCTATCGTGGCGCGGCTCGCTTCGTATGCGCGCGTCGATCGTGGCATCGCAGCGCATTGCCAACCAGAACCTTGCGATCATGCTGGCCGATCTGGTCGGTCAAGGACTGACCTACACGATCAACTCGGCGACAAGCGTAACGGTCACGGTGCCGGGTCACACCTACACGGCGCAGAACGTCGGGCAGTTCATCAACCTTGCAGGCATCACGGGTGCGGCTGGCGTGCCGGGTCGCTACGCCATCGCGTCGGTTGTCGCCAGCACGTCGATCACCTTCACTGTCGCCGGTTGGCCTGCGTCTGGCACGGGCACTCTGACGCTGTTTGGCTGGAACTTCGTGCGCAACCTTGTGACGGGCGCTACGGCCACCAACATCAACTTTACGACCCAGCGCCGGGGTTGGGCTGACGCCGACACGGTGCCGACGACGATCACAACCGCTTCCCCTGGCGTCATCGTCCAGAACGATCTAACGGGCCGCGATGCGTTTTTCTCGAACTCGCTCCGCGCGTCTGTCACGGCGGGCAACTTTGCTTCGCTCGCATCGCGCTACGAGAACTTGCCCGACGACGACGTGCCGCTGTACGTCTGGATTTGGAGCTTCAACGGGACGGTTGCGCCCGCGTCCACGACGACCTGGACGATCGGATTTATCAGCGTCGAGAAGTTCGCGAACACGCCGGTCTATCTGCAAGGCGTCCGGGCGCAGGGTACGCAGAACGCGCTCCCCGTTTCCCAGCAAGGCACGGTCACGGCGACGATCGGGTCGATCACGACCCTATCCCCAGCGATCAACGCCGACACCGCTACCAACCTCGCGGTCGGTGCGACGTTCACCGGCACAAGCCGCGACCAGGGCGCCACGGCAGTCAACCAGCGCGTCGCCGCTACCTTCGTGGCCGACCAAGCGAGCGCGGCAGACGGCGCGCGTATTGAGTTCTCGACCGACAACACGAACTGGCGGCGCGCAGCCCAGGCGACGCTCGTGGCGAACGTGCCCGTTCAACTTAGCGTGTTCCTCGCCACGCGCTACTGGCGCGTTGTGCTGGTCAACGGCGGCGTTGCGCAGACCCAGGTTCTCGTCACCTCCGGCATGTACCGGATTTAGGAGACACCATGCCAGACCCCGAAACCTTCGACCCGAACATAGCGCATATCAAGGACGGCGACACCGTGTTCCAAGTCTTGAACGCTGACGCGACGGACTGGGATGAAGCGGCGACGCGCGCCGACTACGAGGCGTGGAAGGCGACGCAATGAACTCGGCGCTCTACATCTTCTTTTTCTTCGGGAACGTGAGCGGGGGCGAGCCGCCCGTAGTCGCAGGATACGGTATCTACCCGCGCCTTCGACGTCGTCGGCGCGCGTAATGGCTGTGCAGGAAGGGGAGCTTTGGGAGTTTGTGCTGGCAGATAAACTCGGCAGCGGCCAAACGCGCGACACGTACCTGTGCGCCCTTAACAGCGAGACAGTCGTCAAGGTCGAGCGCGAGCTGCCGGCGTTCGACAACTTCACCGAGTTCGACCTTTGGAAGAACATGTCGCACAACTTTGAAGCTCAAGCCAAACGCTGGTTGGTGCCATGCCGTCGACTGTCGCAAGGCGGAAAGTACCTCGTGATGGATCGGTGCTGGCCTATTAAAGATTGGTCGGTGCTTCCAAAGCGTATTCCGGCGTGGCTTAAAGCTGATGCTCACGTCGGCAACTGGGGCGTCGATCGTTCTGGGCGAGCGGTGTGCCTCGACTACGCTAACCACTACATATTTCGTCTGATGAAGGCCAACGCCTGGAAGCTGGAGCCCGTCAAATGGCGAGCGTGAAACAATCCGCCGACGCGCAGCTAGCCGACACGATCGCGGACTTCTACGCCGACCCGCTCGGCTACGTCATGTTCAATTGGGATTGGAACAACGACACCTCGATCCAGCTCGTGAAGCTGGCCGAGCCGTGGAAGTCCCGCTACGGCTGCGAATACGGCCCCGACGTGTGGGCCTGCGAATTCCTAGACCAGCTCGGGCGCGACATCAAGGCGCGAGGGTTCAACGGCAAAGACCCCGTCGAGCCGATCATGTACTCAACGGCGTCGGGGCACGGCATCGGCAAGTCCGTCATGGTGGCGTGGCTTATCAAATTCGTCATCGATACGCGGCCGAGCTGCAAAGGCACGGTCACGGCCAACACCGACATCCAGCTTCGCACCAAGACCTGGGCCACGCTCGGGGAGTGGCACGCCAAATCTCTTACGGCGCACTGGGCCGACTACTCGGCCGGCCGAGGGTCAATGGCGCTCAAGAGCAAGTACCTCGGCGGCGTGGTCACGGCGCAGACGTCGCGCGAAGAGAACTCGGAAAGCTTCGCCGGCCAGCATGCTGCGAACTCCACCAGCTTCTACATCTTCGACGAAGCCTCGGGTATCGGCGAGAACATCTTCGAAGTTCGCAAGGGCGGCTTGATGACCGGCGAGCCCATGGTGTTCGACTTCGGCAACCCGACGCGAAACACTGGGGCGTTCTACGAGAACTGCGTCGGCAGCCAGAAGCACCGCTACACGGTTCGGATGATCGACGCGCGCTCCGTCGCCATCACGAACAAAAAAGAACAGCAGAAGATGGTCGACGACTTCGGCATCGACAGCGACATCGTCAAGGTGCGCGTGTTGGGTCAATTTCCGGCGCAGGGTTCGACGCAGTTTATCGGCGGCGATCAGGTGGGAGACGCCATGGTGCGCCCTCTGCCGCCCCTGAACCGCGACCCGATCGTGCTGGGCGTAGACGTGGCCCGCTTCGGCGACGACGACAGCGTGATCTATACGCGCCAGGGCATGGACGCGCGCTCGTGGTTCAGCGAGAAGGATCGCTACAAGGGCATCGACACGGTGCAGCTCACCGGCAAAGTCATCGAGAAAATCCGCTTCTTCCGCAACCTCGGACATCGGGTCGCTATGATCTTCGTCGACGGCGGCGGGATCGGCGGCGGCGTCGTCGACCAGCTTCGCCATCTCGGCTACCCCGTGACCGAAGTCAACTTCGGCGGCAAGCCCACCGACACGAACACCTACCGCTACAAGGTCGACGAGATGTGGGGCAAGGTCCGCGACGCGCTCGGCACGCGCCTGTGTCTGCCGCAGGACCAGGGTGCAGGGTCGCCTGGGCGCGAGCTGAAGGAGCAACTGCTGTCCCGCCAATTCGGGTACACGACCAACGGGCAGAAGATCAACCTGGAGAGCAAAGCCGAACTCAAAGAGCGCGGCTACTCCAGCCCCGACATCGCCGACGGTCTGGCCCTCACGTTTGCGGCCGAAGTGGCGCCGGGCAATGCCAACGATTTCGCGGGCCACAACGTCAACGAAAAGCCCAACATCGACTACAATCCTCTGGAAGGGAGACTGTAATGACCGTCATCGTCGCGACGAACTGGAGCGCCTTGGGCAAGCTCGGGGTGATCGACTACATCCTCAACGACCCCCACCAGTACACGCTGGAAGACATCGAGTGGGCAAAGGAGCATATGGGGATGGACCGGGAGGCGATCCGCTCGCGCTTCGTCACCTTGAAGAAGCTCGCCTATGTCGATGCGGGCATGGTGCTGTCGCCCGTGTATCTCTTCGGCGTCGACCAATTCAACCAAATTCAGACGCTCTCCCACGCCTCGCTCGAACGCAAGAAAATCCACATGACCAAGAGCGTCCTGCGTTTCATGGCGACGGACGAGGGGAAGGAGTTCTTCGCGGGGGCGATCGGCATCGCCGAGCGCAGCGATGCAACTCCCCAACGCTTGGCCTGGATCGCGAAACTCGGGTTTGCAAAGTACGCCGAGAACGACTATGCTGGGCAGACATTCCAGTATTTCCACAAAGGAGCTTGACCAATGTGCTTCTCTGCCCCGTCGATGCCGGCTCCCCCGCCGCCCCCGCCCGCACCGCCGCCGCCCCCGACCGAGGTCGACCCCCAGGTGACGAAGGCGCGTAGCCAGTCGCGCCAGCGCGCCGCCCTTGCGAGCGGTCGCAATTCGACCATCCTGACCGCAGCGCAAGGTCTGACCGGCGACGTCTCGACGAGCGGCAAAACGCTCCTCGGCATGTAGGAGGTATTACGTAATGCCCAGCAAGGAGGTCGAAGACCTGAACAAGCGCTTCGGCGCAGTCATCCAGGAGCGCTCGTCGTTCATCGAGCACTACCGGGAGCTGGCCGAGTTCGTGCAGCCCCGGCGCGGGCGGTTCAATGTCACCGACCGCAATCGCGGCGAGAAGGCGCACCAGAGCATCATCAACTCGCGCGCGTCGTGGGCGCTCAAGGTCGCACGCGCTGGGCTCCTGTCGGGCATCATGTCGCCGGCCACGAAATGGTTTGCGCTCGGGATCGACGACCCGGACTTGGCCGAGTATAAGCCTGTCCAAGAATACCTCTACGAAGTCGAAGGCGTCCTCAATCGCGTGTTCAACTCGTCGAACCTCTACAACATGGCGCCCGTCATGCTTGGCGAGATGGTGCAATTCGGCACCGGCTGCATGTACCAGGAAGACGACTTCGACACCGTGTCGCGCTTCTATGCCCACTCGGTCGGCAGCTACGCGATCGCCCAGAACGGCGAGCTGCGGGTCGATACCGTCTATCGCGAATGGCAGATGACCGTCTTGCAGATGGTCAAGCGCTTCGGGATGAAGAACGTGTCAGCTGGCGTCAAGGCCGCCTACGACAGCGGCAACTACGACGCGTGGCGCACGGTTCGCCACTGCGTCATGCCGAACGAAGACTACAAGCCCGGCCCCGGCCTCGCGAAGAACAAGCGCTTCGCCTCGATCTACTGGGAGCCCTCTGACACCGAAGGCAAGTTCCTGCGCAAGTCGGGCTACGATCGTTTCCCCTACTACGTCCCGCGCTGGGAAGTCACGGCTGAAGACATCTACGGCACCGACTGCCCCGGCATGACGGCGCTTGGCGACGTCAAGGGTTTGCAGGTCGGCGAACGCCGTCTGGCCCAGGCGATCGACAAGCTCGTCCACCCGCCGCTCCAGGGGCCGGCCACGCTCCGCAATACGCCCATCAATCAGTTGCCGGGCGGCGCTACGCTGTTCGACCTCGACGGCAATTCGCAAGGCTTGAAGCCCGTCTACGAAATCCGTCCCGACGTGCAGGCTCTCGGCGCGAACCAAAAGCGCAGCGAGGACCGCATCGATCGGGCATACTATGTCGATCTGTTCCTCGCCATCTCCAACATGGACGGCGTGCAGCCCCGCAACCAGCTCGAACTGACGCAACGCAACCAGGAGCGCCTGCTTCAGCTCGGGCCTCCGCTCACGCAGCTATTTGGCGAGTTCCTGAACCCGCTGATCGACAACACCTACATTCGCCTCACCGAGTTGGATCGGCTCGCGGGCGGCGGTAAAATCTTGCCGTTGCCGCCGAAAGAACTCCAAGGGCGCGAAATCCGTCCCGAGTACATTTCGACCCTGGCCGTTGCCCAGCGCGCTGCTGGCCTTAGCAACATCGAACGCTTGGGTACGTTCGTCGGCGGGCTGATGCAGGCCGGGCTGTCGGACGGCAAAAAGTTCGACGGGGACCAAGCGGTCGACGTCTACGCCGAGCAGCTCCGCACGCCGCCTTCCCTGGTTCGCTCGGACGAGCAGGTCGCTGCGTCGCGCAAGCAGGCCCAGGAAGCCCAGGAACAGGCGGCCATGGTGGAACAGTTGGGCGCCACTGCCGACGCCGCGAAGACGGCGAGCGAGACGCGCACGAGCGACGGCAAGTCGATCCTCGACGGCGTGTCCGAAGGGCTCGCCAAGCAGGGAGCGCGATAAATGCAATACGAGCTGGACGTCCTGCCCGAGGAAACACAAGCGGCGCACGAGCGCAAGACCGCGCGCGAGAAGCTCGAATGGGAACGCTGGATGCGCCGACTGCTGGAGACCTACGAAGGCCGCGCGGTCGTATGGGAGCTGCTGACGGAGAGCCAACTTTTCAACTCGTCGTTTGTCGGCGAGAAACCCCTGACCATGGCCTACGCCGAAGGGCGGAAACACGTTGGGCGTTTCCTCCACAAATGGGTATTGAAATCTATGCCCGATGCCTATAAGGTTATGAGTGACGAGTTCGAGGAGCGGTTGAAAGTTCAGCAAGCCCTCACCAACCAGGAGGAAGAGAAATGACGGAAGGAACCCTTGTGACGGAAGGCGGCGCCGGCGCCGCAGACCCGAAAGCCACCGCTGGCGCTACGCCCGACCCGAAGGCCGCTGACGCGGCTGTCGGTGCGGCAGACCCGAAGACGGTCGAGCAGGCGGCTGCTGCCGCAAAAGACGACAAGGCGGCCAAGGATGGCGAAGCCGACAAGAAGGCTGGACCGCCCGAGAAGTACGAGTTCAAGCTTCCCGACGGCTTCAAGGTCCCCGACGAAGTTCGCGCCGAATACGAAGGCGCGTTCAAGGAACTCGGCCTGACCCAGGAGCAGGCGCAGAAGCTCGTCGATCTTCAGATCAAGCAAGAGCAGAAGTCGGCCGAGCAACTGAAGTCGCAGTGGGAGGCGACGCACAACGAATGGGTCGCAGGGTTCAAAGCCGACAAGGAAATCGGCGGCGACGAAGCGGCGCAGAAGAAAAGCTTGGCTTTCGCCAAAAAGGCCCTGGCCTCCGAATTTGCCACGCCGGGTCTTGCCGAAGCTCTCGAAGTCACGGGCGCCGGCAACCACCCCGAAGTCATCCGTTTGCTGACGCGCCTGGGCAAAGCCGTGTCGGACGACAAATTCGTCGCTGGCACCTCGGCGCCCGGCGCCAAGGGCGGCGTGTCCGCAAAAGACTTTTACAACGCCTCTGGAATGAAGTAGTATCCCGGAACCTGTCAACGAAAAAGGAGTAAGCACAGATGGCCGCATTGAACGTAACCCGTCCGACACTGTTGGACCTTGCGAAGATCACGGACCCCGATGGTCGCATCGCGAAGGTCGTCGAAATCCTCGCGCAGGAAAACGAAATCTTCGACGACATCGTATTCAAGGAAGGCAACCTGCCGACCGGCCATCTCACCACGATCCGCACGGGCCTCCCGACGGTTACGTGGCGTCGTCTGTACGGCGGCGTCCAGCCGAGCAAGTCGACGACCGTGCAGGTCGAAGACAAGACCGGCATGATCGAGACCTACGCCGAGATCGACTACGCACTGGCCGGCCTCAACGGCAACGACGCCGAATGGCGCTTCTCGGAAGAGAAGTCGTTCATCGAAGCGTTCTCGCAGGAAGCGACCCGCGCGCTGATCTACGAAAGCGAACGCTCGAACCCGGAACGTATCACGGGCCTCGCCCCGCGTTACTCGACGCGTCTGGCGTCCTCGGCCGCTTCGGCCGAAAACGTCATCCATGGCGGCGGCGCAGGCACCGACAACACCTCGATCTGGCTGATCGGCTGGGGCGAAGAGACCATCCACGGCATCGTGCCGAAGGGCTCGACGGCTGGCCTCCAGATCACGGACAAGGGCCGCGTCACGGTCGAAAACATCGACGGTGCCAACGGTCGCGCAGAGATGTACCGGACGCACTACCGCCTCGACCTCGGCCTCACGGTCAAGGACTGGCGCTACGCTGTCCGCATCCCGAACATCGACAAGTCGGACCTGTCGCCGACGGCTTCCACGGGTGCCAACCTCCCCAACCTGATGTTCCAGGCCATGGAGCGCATCCCGTCGTTCGCCAAGTGCAACGCGAAGTTCTACATGTCGCGCAACACGCGCATGATCCTTCGCCAGCAGATCGCGAACGCCGTCACCAACGCGACGCTCGAAGACAAGAACGTCGGCGGTAAGATGGTGTCCGAATTCCAGGGCATCCCGATCGGTCGTGTCGACGCACTGTCGGCTGACGAAGCGCTGGTCCCGAACACCTAACCGGCTGGGGGTCTGCTTAGGCAGGCCCCCGACCCCGGCCTCAAACGAACAGGAGAAAGAGAATGATCCTCGACCAGTACACCGACTTGGCCCGCAACGTGACGCTTCCGACCGCCCTTGGTCGCAACGTCATCGGCGACCAGATTGACCTCGGCAACCTTCGCGGTTCTTCGAACGGTGGCCGCCCGATCGGCAATGGCGAACCCCTGGCTGCCGTCATCACGATCCGCACCACGGCCACCTCGGGCGGCGCTGCAACGGTCGTCTTCGAAGTCGTGTCCGACGACACGGCGGCTCTCGCCACGAACGGCACCTCGACCCTGCACGGTTCGACTGAAGCGATCCCGGTCGCCCAGCTCGTCGCCGGCTTCCGTCGCGTGATCCCGCTCAACCAGGGCGTCGCCTACGAGCGCTTCCTCGGCGTCCTCAACAACGTCGCTACGGCGGTCCTCACGGCCGGCGCTGTCGACGTGTCGATCGTCCCGCTCGCACACGCCCAGAACTGGCAGGCGTTGCCGGCTGCGCAGACCTTCTAAGGGTCGACGCAGAGTACGTGAACCAACCCGGCTCTCCGAAAGGGGGGCCGGGATTTCCTGGAGAGAAGGGAGACCTACCCAATGGCCCAAGTCGTTCTTCGCAATAACTGGTTCGCCCCGGATGGGCGTTTCTACACCTCGTATTTCCCCGGCCCCTCGGAAATCCCGGAGCACTTGCTCCAATTCCTTCCGAAGTCGGCCGTCATCTACTCGGGCTCCCACGTTGCCCCGAGCCCGAACCGCCCGATCATGTCCCACTTGGTACGCACCGAAGAGACCTTCGACGCGGAAGCTTACGCCAAGTCGCTTGGCAAGCCTGCCGAGCCCGTTGTCGTCGAGGCGGCCCCGGCTGTCGACCCGCTCGAAGCCGAGCAGCGTCGCCTGGAAGCTGAAGAAGCTGCGGCAGCGGCGGCAACGTCCGAGACCGCAGTGGCGAAGAAGCGCAAGTAACTCCCGGCTAGAGGGCCTCCAATGCCTTTGTCTTCAGTCCAGATCGCGAATATCGCCTTGTCGAACCTGGGTCGTTCAACGACGATCCAATCTTTCGAGGAGAAGTCCGCCGAGGCCAAGCAGGCTTCGTTGTGGTACGCGCAGACTTTGGACATGGCATTGGAGGCTAACGACTGGCATTTCGCCCGCGCTCGCGCGGCACTCGCCCTGCACAACCAGGACCCGCCGCCCGAGTGGTACTTCCGCTACGTCTACCCCGTGAACTGCATCGCCATGCGTCGGCTGGAGCAGGTATCTCGGGCTGACGACGCCTACCCGTTTACGACCGAGGTCGACGACGTGGGGGACAACAGCATCCTCACCAACGTCGACAACGCTGTCGGCGTCTACACCTTCCGCCAAACGAACCCCGCGCGCTACACGCCGCACTTCGTCGACTTCTTCGCGTACTTGCTCGCGGCCAACATGGCGATCGCCCTGACCGGCAAGCGCTCGATCAAAGACGACAACATCAAGTCCGCAGCCGTGGCCTTCCGCCGTGCCTCGGGCCTCTCCGCTTCCCAGCGGATCGACGAGCCGGAGCGCGACGCCGACACCATTCGGGCTCGCCGGTAACATGGCGAAGAAAATCCAACCGTCTTTTGCGAAGGGCGAAGTCGGCCCTTCGATGTACGCTCGCGTAGACACCGCCGCCTATCAGGTCGGCCTGCGCACGGCGTTCAACGGGTTCATCAAAGCAACAGGCGGCTTCGACAACCGCCCCGGCACGATTTACCTTGGCCCGGTCAAGGACCACTCCTACGCCCCGCGCCTCGTGCCGTTCGAGTTCAAGACGACGGACGCCCACATGCTGGAGTTCGGCAACCTCTACATGCGCGTCATTCGCGGCGACAGCTATGTGACCGAGGCCGCCAAGACGATCGTCAGCATCACCAAAGCCAGTCCGGCCGTTGTCGAGATCACGGCGCACGGGTACACGGCGGGCCAGGACGTCTATATGTCCGTGCCGACAGGCATGACCGAGCTGAATGGCCGCTGGGTTCGCGTCGGCACGACCACCGCCAACACCTTCCAAATCCTCGACCAAGTCGACGGCAGCAACATCAACTCGACGAGCTTCGGCACCTACGTCAGCGGCGGCACTGCGGCGCGCGTCTACGAGATCGTGACGCCCTACGTCACGGCCGATCTCATGGAATTGAACTACGTCCAGTCGGCCGACGTGATGACGATCACCCACCGCAACTACGCGGCGCGCGAGCTGCGACGCGCAGCAATCGCTTCGTGGTCCCTGACGACCATCACCTTCGCCCCCAGCATTGCAGCTCCCACCGGCCTCGGCATCGTCAACAATACCACCGGCAGCGAGACCGTTCGATACGTCGTGACCGCAGAGAACGACGCGGGCGAAGAAAGCCTTGCGTCGGCCGTGGCCACGACGACGACTAGTAACACGACCAACGACAACACGGTCTCTTGGTCGGCGGTCACGGGCGCCGTCAACTACAACGTCTACAAGCTCAAGGGCGTATACGGCTTCATCGGCCGCACGAGCAGCTTGTCGTTCACCGACAAGAACGTCGCGCCGGATACAGGCGACAGCCCCTACGAGGCCCGCGATCCCCTAAGCTCGGCCGGCAACTTCCCAGGAGCGCCGGGCTACTACGAGCAGCGTCGCCTATTTGGCGGCACGTCGAACAACCCCGACACCTCGTACTTCTCGGTTACGGCGGCGGCGAACAACATGTCGATCTCGTATCCCGGCAAGGACGACGATGCGATCACGGCTGCTTTGCCCGCGACCAAGGTCAACGAAATCCGCCACTATGTCCCGCTGAACGATCTGATCGTTCTGACGAGCGGCAGCGAATGGCGCGTCAACTCGGGCCAGGACAGCGCGTTCGCGGCTACCACAGTCAAGCAGAAGCCGCAGACCTTCTGGGGCAGCGCCTTCATCAAGCCCATGGTCGTCGGCAGCACGGTCATCTTCGTCGAGGAGACAAAGGCTCGCGTCCGCACGCTCGGGTTCAACCTCCAGGTCGACGGCTACACGGGCACCGACCTCAACCTCCTGGCCGACCATATCTTCGAGTTCGAGACGATCGAAGACGCCGCCATGGCGAAGGCCCCCGACAACGTCTGCTACTTCGTCCGCACCGACGGGGCTATCGCAGCTCTCACGTTCCAGCAGGAGCAAGAGGTCATCGCTTGGTCGCGGCTCAAGACGCGCGGCTGGTTCGAGCGCGTGGCTACGCTGCGTCGCGCCACCGACGGCATCGACGACCGCACCTACTTTGTCGTGCAGCGCTTCGTCGGCGGCCGATACGTTCGCTACGTCGAGCGTCTGGCCACGCGCCGGTTCAAGGATGTTCGCGACTGCTTCTTCGTCGACTGCGGCTTGTCCTACGACGTGCCGGTCGCCATCGCCTCGATCGCGGCTTCCGACCCGGTCGTGATCGAGACCGAAGTCGCCCACAGCCTCAACAACGGAGACGAGGTCGATCTGTTCGACATCTCGTGGGCGCCGACCTACGACGACTACGGCGACGAGGTGCAGCCCGACGTGCTCAACTCGCGGCGCTTCACGGTCGCCAATGTCACTGCGACGACGTTCGAGCTCTCCGGCTACGATGGCACCGATCTGCCTACCTACGTCGAGGGCGGCACGGTTCGCAAGGCGGTGCAGACTGTCAGTGGGCTGCGGCATCTCGAAGGGCTCAAGGTCGTTGCCCTGGCTGACGGCAACGTCGTGGGCAACCTCACCGTTGCGAACGGGGCTGTGTCCTTCCCGCGCAAGTACAGCCGCGTCCATATCGGCCTGCCGTATATGAGCGAGATGGAGCTCCTCAACATCGAAATCCCCAATTCGCCGACGCTGCAAGGGCGCCTGAAACAGGTGGCGGAAGTTACCGTTCGCTTCAAGCGGTCGCGCGGTCTGCTTGTCCGTCGCGGTAGCCAGTCGAGCGAGGAGTTCGTCGAGATGGCCCAGCGCGAGGACGAGGGCTACGGCGATCCGACAACGCTCCTGACGGGCGACAAGAAGATCGGCCTCAACCCCGCGCGCGACGACAATGGGCGTCTGGTGCTTCGCCAGAAGGACCCACTCCCCATGACGATCCTCGCGGTCATCCCCGACATCGAGATCGAAGACATCACCAATGCCGCATAGGTATGACGTAATCCCAGCCACCATCGAGCACGTCTACGAGCTGGCCGAACTTCTGCGCCCCGAGGACGTCGACGACATCGACAGTTACCGGCCCGACGAAGACGCTTCCGAAGTGCTGGTCGAGTGCTTCGAGGCTTCGACCGACGTTTGGGTCGGCACTATCGACGGACAGCCCGCGTGCCTATTCGGCGCCTTGCAACCCAAGTATTTTGTACCGGTCGCGAACCCCTGGTTTCGTGGGAGCGAGCGACTGCGTGGCCACGAGCTGGCTTTTCTCCGCTTGTCCCGCAAGTACGTCAAGCGGCTGGCGGCGCATTACGGCGAGCTTCGCAATCTGGTTGACGCAAACAACACAAAAGCTATAAACTGGCTGGAATGGTTGGGCTTCGACGTAGAAGAAAGGACCTTCTATTTCCCCGGCAACCCGATCGCGTTTAGGCCCTATAGCTTGAAAGGCGTCAAATGAGCATCGGCGCAGAAACCCTAGCAATCGCGTCTCTTGCCGGCAGCGTCGGCAGCACCGTGATTGGCGTCATGGGCCAGATGCAGCAGGCTGAAGCGACGCAGCGCTCGGCCGCGTATCAGGCGCAAGTCGCCCGCAACAACCAAATCATCGCCGAACGCCGCGCTACGCAGATCGAAGCCGAGGGCAAGATCGCGGCCGACAAGAAGCGCCAGGATGCAGCTCGCCTTGCTGGGCGCCAGCGCGCAGTGCTTGCGGGCAACGGCGTCCTTGTCGACTTCGGGTCGGCACTCGACATTACGAGCGACACCGCCGCGTTCGGCGAGCTGGACGCGCTCAACACGAAATACAACTACGACAACCAAGCGTACAACGCCCGCATTCAAGCTTCGAACTTCGGCAGCGAAGCGGCTCTGGCCGACTACCGTGGCGCCTCCGCTGACCCGTCGCTCGGCATCGCAGGCACGCTCCTCTCCGGTGCCGGCAGCATCGCAGACAAGTGGTACAAGTTTGACAAGGAAGGCGTGTTTAAATAATGGCGATCGTTCCGACCACTGGAGGCGCCACCGTCCAGCCCAACGCGGGCGGTCCCGTCTACCAAAGTGCATCTGGCGCAACGCCGGAGGCTTTCGGCGCTGGAGCTGCGCGTCAGACGATCCAGGCAGCAGACCAGCTCGGCCGTGCAGCCGACCGCATGGGCGCCGTGGCGATCGACATGCAGCAGGAAGAGAACAAGCGCCAAGTCAAGGACGCAGACACCGAGTTCCGCCAGGGCCTATTGTCGCTGCAATACGGCGACGGCACCGAAGAGAACCCCGGATACTTCGGGCTCAAAGGGCAGACCGCTGTCGACAAGTTTTCGGAATACCAGGACCGTATGACGAAGCTCCGCGAGCAGGCGGGGTCGCGGCTTTCGAACGACACGCAGAAGCGCGACTTCGAGACTGTGGCCGGGCAGCACACGCAGGCAACCTCGGAACGGATGTTACGTTATAACACCGAGCAGCGCCGCAGCTCCCAGCTTGCCACGTCCGAAGCTCGCCAAGGAATTGCCGTATCCGAAGCGGCGGCGAACTACAACGACCCGCAGGCGCTCGCGGGCGCCCTGGCGACCGTTCGCGGCGAAGCACTGTCGCAGGCACAGATCAGCGGGGCCGGCCCCGAAGTCACCATGGCGCTCATTCGCAAGGCCGAGACCCAGGTCTTGTCGGCCACGATCCTGACTGCCGTCGAGAAAGACCCGGCGCTTGCCGAGCGACTGCTGCGCGAGAATGCCGGCCGCATGGACCCGGCTGCGGCTCTATCGGTTCGCAAAGTCGTCGACAAACAGTTTTACGAAATCAAGAGCCAAGAGGTGGCCGACTTCTACGGGGCAGAAGTTCGATCGGGCCGCATGACCCCCGACCAAGCTCTCGAAGCTATCCGCAAGGAATACTCCGGGGACATGGAGACGGCGGCGGTCAAAGAGCTTACGGGGCGCATCCGGGACACTATGTCCTTCGAAGCCAACCAGCGCGCCCGCGAGGCTGCCGAACGCGCCCGCGCCAACGAGCGCGAGGCCGACCAGCGTCGTGCGGCGGCAGACGTCCGCCGAGCCGAGAACGATCGCATCGCGTCAGAAGCCCGCACTCTCGCCGAGGGTCGCCGCCTCCTCGCGGACTTGCGCCGGGAAGGCAAAGACGAAGAGGCCGTTCGCCGCCAGGAAGCTGCGCTCGCGCGCCAAGAGAGCGCCCTGGCCGAGCGCCGCCAGCGTTTGCTGCGCACCGAGGCCGACGCAGCCCGCAAGTCGCAGACCACTGAAGACGTCAACGCTGTGGCCCAAACCATCACCGACATGGGTGGCAACCTGGAGGAGCGCGTCGGAAAAGTTCGCGATACGCTGACAGGGGAACTCCGCACGCGCGCAGAAACCCTCGTCGTGCAGATGTACGCCCGCGACCAGAAGATCGCCCAGGAAGCCCGTGCCGAACGCATCAACGGATTGAGCGACGCCATTCGCGGCGGTCGCAAATTCGATGACTTGTCGGCCCAGGAACGCTCGGGCCTCACCGCCTCCGAGGAACGCAACCTTCGCGAGATCAGCCGCCGCACGCAGCTCGGCATCCCCAACGAAAGCGAACCAGGGTTGATCGGAGAAATCTTCTCCATGATCGAAGGCAAGCGCGTAGACGAGTTCTTGGCCATGTCCCCGGACGATGTCCGCACGCGGCTCTCCGACGACGACTACAAGCGCTACTATTCGCTTCGGTTGTCCGCCGCCCAAGGTCGCATGGACCCAAACGTGTCGGCCGACGCGGCGTTCGTCTTTGGGCGCCTTCGCGGCTACTCGCAATTCCAGAGCGCCAGCAAAAAAGACGACGTCAATCGCCTCGCCGAAGTTATCTTGTCGGAAGTCAATTCCCTGCGCGCCGAGAAGCGCGGGGGCCGCATCACCGACGCCGAGCGCCTGGAGATCGTCAACCAAGCCGTGGCGGCATATATTACCGACAAGCCCGGTACTGTCTACGGCCGCAATGTGTCCGAGAACGCCCCCGCTGTCGCCGACGCTCAAGCCCGTGGCCCGCGTCTTGCGACCGCACGCGCTGCGGCCACGCTTGGCATTGCCCCGGACCCTAAGACCCTCGACGCGATCCGTACCGTCAGCATCCCGACCGAGGAGCGCCCGCAGCTTATCGCAGCTTGGCGTCGGTCTTTCGGCACGGCACAGACCCCTAGCGAAGCCCAGCTCAAGGCGCTATACTGGAAGGCTAATAACTCACAGTAGCGAAGGGGCGAAGCATGGCTGGTTCGATCTACGACAAAGCGCTTGAGGGTGTTGACGCTGCAAACGTGACGCCTGGGGGCGTTCCGGGCGGCGACAAATACCTCCGCGCGCTTGAAGGCGTAGCAGCCGAACCCCGTCAGCGAGCCGCCACCAACGCCCGCGTCCTGTCGGGCACCAGCACGTCGCAGGCCGCCTCCGACCGCAAGCTCGCCGCCGAAGTCGGCGCACCCGAAGAAGTCGTGGCCTCCGACCGCGAGAACTTCCAAGCCGTCGCTACCGAGCGCCGCGTCAACGCTGCACTCCAGGACGCGCCCAACACCGCCGCATGGATGGCGATTGCCACCAACGCCAAGATCGCCCACGACAGCGTCGAGCAGCTTTCGTTTGTCGAGCGCCAAGCTCGCGCGTTCCAGCGCGGCAACGTGGTGCAGGACCAGGGTCGCGCGGGCTTCAACCTCCTCGTCGCCCCCGGCTCGGAGGGCTTCAAATCCGACTTGGCCGCACTCGACGCGCGCCTGAGAGCCCTTGCCGACAACGACGGCGGTATAGCAGGTTGGTTTGGCTCCGCGTCGGAACAGATCGGCCAGTTGTTCTCGACGACGACCAGCAGGAACGTCCTCGGCGGCGCGGCACTCGGCGTAGGCGCCGTTGCCACTGGCGCTGTGGCGGCCCCCACACTCGCGGTTGCTGGCGGCGTCGTCGTGGCCGGTGCGGGCCTGGGCTACCTTGCGGAAACCACCACGGTTGCCATGGGGCAGTCCTACGCGGACTTGCGCGAAGCTGGCGTCAGCGACACCTACGCGCGTTCGCTCGCGGTCGTCGCGGGCGGCCTGATCGGCGCCGTGGAAGTCGCAGCCGATCGTGTGGGCCTCGGGCAGTTCACCTCGGGCATCCGAGCTGCGTTCGTACAGGACATGGTCAAGCGCCTCGGCGTGACGCAAGTCGCCGGGAAAGCCCTAACGGAGTACGCGAAGAACGTCGGCGTGCAGACGGGAACCGAAGCCGTCCAGGAGATCATCCAGATCACGGCCGAAGAAGTCGGCAAATCGCTCGAAGGTTTGGAAGGCGCATCGGCCGACCAAATCCGCGACCGCATCTTCGAAGCGGGGTACAAAGCCTTCCAGGCGGCCACGGTGTTGAGCACTCCGGGCGCCGTCATGCGCTACCGCAAGGATCGCCAGGACATCGCGAACGCCGAAGATGGCCTCGCCACGCTCCAAGAGATCAGCGCCAAGGTGCAAGAGGCGCCGATCACCGCCAATGACCCGCAGGCCGCCATTGAAGCGCTGACGGGTTCTTTGCCCGAGGTCTCGATCCCGGCCGACAAGCTCGCGGAAGCTCTCGACAAGCTGGCGCCCGACGTCGGCGACGCGCTGCTGGAGCGTATCGGCGTCACGCGCGAAGCCCTGGCGGCCGAGGTCGCTGCCGGCAACGAAGACATCGTCGTGTCGCCTGCGGCGCACGCGGCAGTGCATGTGCAGCCCGAGGCGTTCGCAGCTCTGGCCGACCACATCCGTCTGGATCGCGAAGGTCTCACGGCGGCGGAAGCCAAGGAGTACGCGGGCACCGATCTGTCGGAGCAGGCGAAGGCTGCGGCCGAAGAGGAGCAGGCTGCCGAAGCCGGCGTCCAAGACATCGCGTCTTTGCCTCCAGTGCGCGAGGGTTTTGTGCGTTTCTACCATGGCGCGGGCAGCGGCAAGTACGACGGCGGGTCACGTTTCGTGTCGCCCGACTTTGCTTACGCCCGTGACTACCGAGGCGAAGGCAGCAAGGTGTTCTATGTCGACGTGCCGGCCAACGATCCGCAGCTCCGCAAAGCCTACGACGACACCGGCACCAATATGCCTGCGCCGTACATCAGCTTCGAGCTTCGCGACGAGCTTGCCCAGGGTCTCAAGTTGGTCCCCGAGAAGAAGCCCGCCAAAGTTGCGCCGACCGAGATCACCGACGACGCCATCTCGATCCTGCGCGAGGCGGGGTTCAGCGATCTTGAAATCCGCAAGATGCCGAAGAAGGTCATCCTCGATCTGACGAGCGGCGAGGCGCTGCCCAAGGGCTTGCGCGCTGACGCCGACGGCAATTTGATCGTGGCCGCCGAGCAGACGATCGGCATCGACCAGATGATCGGGCTCCAGGAGATGTTCAAGTCGGCCCGCGACACTGGGCTGACGCAGCCGCAATACGAGGCGTACCTTGCGAAGGTCGCTCGCGCGCGTGAGGTCGCCCGCAATCGCCTCGAAGACCTGCGCCTGCGCCAGGAGCGCGAGCGCCTGTCCAGCGAGTACAAGGTGCTTTACGAGCAAGAGCGCGAGGTCGCCCAGCAGACGGTCGACAACGAGCCCGTTTACGCGTTGCTGACGTCCATCGGTGCCGAACGCATCGACCGGCAGAAGGCGATCGACGTTCTCCAGTTTGCCGGCGAGGGCATGTTTACAGGCTACGAGGCGTCCGACCCGAAGACGATCCGCGCCGACGTCGAAGCGACGCTGCTGCCCATGTTCCCCAAAACGATCGACGGCCGTCCCCTGTTCACGCCGAAGGGCAAGGAGACGGGGCTCGACCCACATATCCTGGCCGCGCGCTTCGGTTTCGACGACGCTCTCTCGATGTTCCAGGCGTTGCAGTCGGCCGAGGATCGCACGCAGCGCATCCAGACGCTCGCCGACCGCCGCATGGCCGAGGCCTACCCCGATCTGCTGTCGTCCAAGCGCGACGTCGATCTGGCGCTCGAAGCGATCCACACCGATCAGCAGGGCAAGCTGATGATGGACGATTTGAACCGGATGCTGATCGCGCGCAAGCAGGGCAAACTGAAGCACGCCTTCGTCAAGAAGGCTGCCCAGGACGCGCTCGAAACAAAGCGCGTTTCGGAGATCAAACCGGCCACGTTCTTTGGCGCGTTCAAGCGCAAGGCTGCCGAGGTTGGTCGCGCGGTGCGGAAGGGCGACCGTGCCCTCGCAGTCAAAAAGGCGTTCGAGAAAGTCGTCGCGTTCGAGATGGCTCGCGCGTCCTACAAGGTGCGCAACGAAGTAGCACAGGACCAAAAGTTTCTTCGCAAGTTCCTGGCGTCGGACAAGGGCCGCGCCATGGCCGACAATAGCGAAGCGGCCGATTACTTCGACGCGGCCAAGTGGCTGATGCGCGAGTACGGCTTCACCGAGGACGTGGGCCAGATCAAGGAAGATCGCGCGGCCGAAATCGTCGAGCAGAATTTCCCCGAGATCGTGGCGCGTTTGCAGCAGCCTCGCGGTTCAAAGGCGGGCTTCCCCGTCGAGACGACCGACATGCGCCTGGACGACTGGCGTGAAGCTGCCGTCGTCATTCGCCAGCTCGTGGGCTTCGGTCGCGACGCTGCATCGTTCTCGGAAGCCGACGGCGTTCGCCAGCTTTCCCAGGTCAAAGCCGAACTCGAAGCCGTGGCCCGCAGCGCTCAGGACGTCGCCCGCACCGATGAGACCCGCAACGACGCCAACGCCCCCGCGCTGAAGAAAGCTGGAGCCCTGGCCGCCAACGTCATCGTCCCGAGCAACTCGCTTGTCGAGTTTACGATGCGCCTGCTGGACAACGGCAAGGCGGCCGGCAAATGGTTCAATGCGACCGTGCGCAACGTGATGTCGGCCGAGTTCGCCGCCAACCGTATCCGCGAGAAGTTCGTGCAGCCGCATATCGAAAAACTTCGCGACGTGCTGCCCCAGCGCCCCGGCCCCCTCGGGCTCAAGTTCGACGACACCCGCAGCACCACGCCGGGTGGCGTGGGCGTGCCTCTGTCAGTCGAGCAGCGCATCATGCTCTCGCTCAACGCGGCGAGCCCCGACGGCATGAAGCGCCTTACCGAAGGCATGAAGCTCGGGCGCAGCTACAAGGACGGCTCGTGGACGGAAGCCAACATCATGGCCGAAGTCAACCAGCTTACGCCGAAGCAAGCCGAGTGGGTGCAGGGGATGCTCGACATCTTCAACGTCCATATGTGGCCTCTCGTCGAGGCGCAGTACCGCCGCGAGACCGGCAAATCGCCGAACAAGGTGCAGGGCCAGCAGATCACGCTGAACAACGGCGCCGTCATTCAGGGTGGGTATTTCCCGCTCCTCTACGACCGATCGCAGATCAGCTACAACGACGAGGCTTTCCAGCCGCAGGACCCGCTGTCCTCGGGCGTCGGTGGCGGCTCGCGCGCCCAATACGACGCGGTGTTCTCCGGCATGACCAAGGCGCGCACCAGCTTTGTTGCCCCCCTGGCTCTCGACCTGTCGCGCGCGACCCTCGTGCTCGACGCACACATTCACTACATCACCCACCGGCAGGCGATCCGCGATATGTCGAAGCTGTTCCGCAACCCGGAACTGGCCGGCCTCATTTCCGACAAAGCTGGCCCCGACCGCATGGAGGGGCTCAAGGCGTGGATGCGCGATCTGGCAGCCAACGGCGACGCTGGGCGAGCGCTTCAAATCCAGGACGGCGTCAACCCTATCGTCGAGTTCGCTCGCCAGGGCGTCCTCATCTCGGCCATGACCTACTCGGTGGCGACGTTCCTGGCGCAGCCGCTCGGCATCACGTCGTCGGTCAACCAGCTCTCCCGCACCGACACCGGCAAACGCCAAGTCGCCAAGGGCAGCCTCTACTACGGACGCGGCTTGATGGATCTTCTCGCCACGGGGCGCAAGGGCATGAAGTGGGCCAACGACGTTTCCCTCGTGCTGCGCGATCGCCTGTCCTCGGTGGACGCGGCTATCGGTGAGTTGCAGCGCGAACTGGAGAACAAGGCAAGCCCGCGCGCCAAACTCGCGGTCGCCGGCTTCCGAGCCCTGGCCTACTTCCAGCTCTACACTGTCGACTACCCGACGTGGTTCGGGGCCTATCGCAAGGCCCAGGAGGAAGGCCGCACGCCGCAGGACGCCGCAGTGTATGCCGACAGCATCCTCCGCACGTCGCAGGGCTCTGGCGCCCTGTCGGCACAGTCGAGCTTCCAGCGTGCCCGCGACCCGTGGTCGCGCGCGGTGAACGGGGTTATGACCTACCCGACCGTGTACTTCAACGCGATGGGCGAAGCCGTGGCCGACCTCAAGCGGCAGAAGGGCATCAAGGGCAAGCTGTGGACGATGGGGTCTACGCTTGTGCTGATGACGCTGATCCCGTCCATCCTCGATACGCTTCGTGGCAACGCTGTGCCCGAAGACGAAGAAGACGCCGACGCGCTGTTCTGGCTGCGTCGCGTCTTCGGGACCCAGCTTCAGGCGTTTGGCGTGTTCGGCCAGATCGCAGGCGGCCTCGTGCAGGGCTACAAGCCGTCGGGCACCCTCGTCGCCTCCTATGCGGCCGAGAGCCAGAAGCTTGTTGGAGCCCTAGCCAAGATTTGGGAAGAGGAAGAATTGACGGCGGAGACTGCGCGCAAGCTTGTCAAGCCCGCGTTCGTCCTCGGGCGTATCCCTGGCGGGTCGCAGGCTGATCGCTTCCTCGAAGCGCTTGAGAAGGACAGCGAAAACCCGCTTGACTACATCCTCGGGCCGCCCCCGAAATAACCATTGCGGCTGGGCCATCCCCTAGGTATTATGTGATACCAGATCAAAAAGGAGAAGGCGTTTGACGATTGTCAGCGAAGTCGGAAAGGTTATTCGCAACGGAAACGGCGTAGCGACGTCGTTCTCGTTTGCGCCTATGACGATCTTCAAACCGGCTGTCGACGGCGACGGGACGCATGACCTCGAAGTTACGTTCGTTTCCACAACGGGCGTCGAAATCACACTGGCCGAAGGTACTGGCACCTCGAACTATAGCGTGTCTGTCGCGACGTATCCCGGCGAAGGCAGCATCACTTACCCGGCCAGCGGTGTCGGCAAACTGGCCACGGGTGAAAAGCTCGTCATCAAGCGCAAGTTGGACTTGCTCCAGCCTATCGACCTCGAAAATCAGGGCGGCTATTTCCCGGATACCCTGGAGCAGGGGCTCGACCGCCCGACGATGATCCTGATCCAGCAGCAGGAAGAGATCGACCGATCGCTCAAGGTGCCGATTGGCAGCACGCAAACTTCTGATGAGTTGCTTCAAAGCGTGTATGACGCAAGCGCTTCTGCAACTGCTTCCGCTGCCGCCGCTGCTGCCTCCGAAACTGCGGCGGAAACGGCGGAAACGAACGCAGGGGCTTCCGCTGCCGCCGCTGCGGCCAGTGCTGCGGCCATCGCGCTGCCACTCCCCATTGCTAGCGGAGGCACAGGCGCTACGGATGCTGCGGCGGCCCGCGCAAACTTGGGGCTGGTCGAGGGGGCCATTCCCGTGACGGCCGGCGAAAACCTCTCCATCCGCAACCTTGTCTACCAAGACGTGTTCAACCAGCGCGGCGGCGGCGCTGACCGCTGGTATCAGGTCGATACGGACGCGGTGTCGCCGGTCAGGATTTCGCCACGCATCGGCATCGCTTTGGCTGCGATTTCGAGCGGCGCGATCGGGTCGGTGCAAGTGCGGCCTGGGCGCGTGTCGGGCTTTACCAGCCTGACGGCAGGCCAAGCGGTGTTCGCCAGCGCGACCGCAGGTAGCGTCACGCAGACGGCTCCAGCAATCCCCTCCAGCGGCACACAGAACGCCACGCGCCTGATCGGCTATGCGGCGAGTGCGACCGAGATCGATTTCGATCCCGAGGACGACACGGTTTTCACTGCCCGCAATTCCGCCGTCGCCGTTGACGGCACGATCACGGTGCAGCATTGGGCCGATGCGGGCGCGCGCGACCGCGAGCAGGGCGCGTATATCGTGCAGGCGACGGCAACGTCCGTTGTCTCTGGCGGCACCGGCACAAACATCGGGAACATGACGAACGTAGGCGGCTTGGCTGCATCGTTCGATGGCACGACCAGCGCAAGCAACACGGGATCGAGTTACCTCGCGTCTACATCCGGTTATGTCGGAAAGACCTATTCGCCGGGCAAGCGCATAGCCCAAGTCGTCACGCATGGGACGAACAACCTGGGTTACACGAGCACGGGCACGCCGACCGTGACTTTGACGCTGCGGGGCAAGACAGGCTCGGCGCCCGCGAACGCCACGGACGGGACAACGCTCGGCTCGATCAGCTTCACCGATACGAGCGACGAAAGCGTCGGCCGCACGATCACGTCGAACGACACCACGACGACGTGGGACCATGTATGGGTGACGATCAGCGTCGGTGTCTCGAACGACCTCTATTTTGTCGAAATCATCTTTACCGAGGTTACTGGGGGCGCGCGCGACGAGCCCTTGACCATCGGCGGCAGTCTCGCGAACAGCGCCGCCACCGACCGCGTGAACGTCCGCTACGACGATGGCACGGGCGCCAATGCCGACACGCGCACGACCTTTATTAATCGCACGGGTGCCACGCGCGATCTGGCCGCAGAGGTGGTGCTGTGATTGCGCTCTACGCCCTCTGGTGCGGCTTATGCTGGGTGCTGCGCGGCGGCTACTACGGAAACATCCACCGCTACCTGTTCGGTCGCGAGCCCGGTACGACGGTAACGCGGCTCGTCTGCGCCTTCCTTATGGCAGCGCCGCTGGCCGTGCTGTTCGATCCGGCGCTTATTGTGCTTTGGCCGTCCATCTACGTTGCCATGACGCTGGGCTACTTCGGCGAAAGCATGGGCCTCGAACGTCCTTGGCGCGACCACGCCCTGCTCTCTCTGTGGGGCGCCACAGTGTCTTTTATCTCGACACTGCCGACGTTCTTTCTGTACCCGGCACCCGTCGTTGCCCACCTCGGCGCCTTGGCTGTCGTAGCCTACGCGGTCAATAAACCGTTCGGCCGGCGCTTCGGAACCGACTGGACCGAGCGTGCGGAATTTCTGACTGGCGTAGCCATGGGTGCTGCGCTATTCTTGGCGTCGAAGGGAGCGTAGCATGGTCACGGAAAGCAACACGGAGGCGGTCTTGAAGGTCGTAGATTACAGCGCTATCGGCCTCGCAGTAACGACCGTCGTCGGCTGGATGCCGGGCGTGGCCGCTGTGCTGTCCGTTGTGTGGCTTGCCTTCCGCATCCTGACGCAGCACGAAGAACTCCGTATCCGCCGCTTGGAGCGCAAAAAGCTGGAGGAAGAAGCGTAATGGACGGCTTGCTCGACATAATCGGGATCGGTGCATCGGCTGCCACAGGCGGCCTTTTTGGTGCTGTCGTGCGCCTGCTGCCCGACCTCGGCAAGGGGATCGTGGGCTTCTTCCAAGCTCGGGCTGACCGCGCCCATGAACTCGCCATGCGCAAGCTGGACATCGAAGCTGCGCGCGAGGGCCACGAGCAGCGTATCCGCGAGGCAGACACGGCCGGCAACTGGGAAGTCGCGGGCAAGACGCTCGATGCCTACCGCGAGGCCTTGGGCGCCCAGGGGCAGATCACGGGCGTTCGCTTCATCGACGCGCTCAATCAGTCCGTCCGCCCCGTCGTCACCTACTATTTCCTGGCCCTTTACGGCCTCACCAAGTTCGTCGGCTTCGGCTACGCTTGGCTGGTTGAGAAGGCCACGATCAAGGCCGCGTGGCCGATCCTGTGGAGCCCGGCCGACAGCACGATGCTGTTTGCGATCCTTGGCTTCTGGTTCGTCGACCGCCAACTCGGCAAGTCCCAAGCGACGCGATTGCAGCCGTGGACCTCGTCCCGCTCGTAAAGCACTTCGAGGGCCTTCACCGGGTCGTCCGCCGCTCGCCGGCAATCTCGGTTGCGCCCTACATTTGCCCGGCCGGCTACTGGACGATCGGCTACGGCCACGTCTGTCGGCAGAACCACCCCGAAATAGGGGAGCCAGAGGCCGAGCGGCTGCTCTACAGCGACCTCCAGACGGCACGGGGGCAAACCCTGGCCCTTACGCGGTGGCCTCTCCAGGACCCGCAAATAGACGCCCTGACCAGCTTCGTATTCAACTTAGGCATCTCGCGCTATCGGGGCTCTACGCTGCGCGCCGTCATCAATCGCGGCGAGCTTGACCGGGTGCCGGGCGAGTTGCGGCGCTGGGTCTTCGGAGGGGGGAAACGCCTCGCGGGCTTGGTCTTGCGCCGCGAGGCGGAAATCGAACTCTTTGGGATGACGTGATACCTACCGGTTGCAGTGGACGATGGGGTCGTTTGGTCCTCCGCCTCCGCCTTCGACGTATTCCTCTGTCGTCGACTTGGCCGGCCCTGTCATTATGATGGGGTTGATGCGATCGGCAGCCCGCCCGGCGATCTTTTCATGGACCCCGACCTTCGGCCGGTCGTCGACCAAGCATCCGAAGGCGTCGGCGTCGATCAGGATCGCCAAGCAAGCCATGGCGTGCCCGAGGTGGTGGTGGCCGCTCTCGGGGTCGATGTTCTGTCGCTCGAAGTACGCGCGGATATGGCGCTCGGCCGCCGCCACGTAGGTCGAAACCGAGACGTTGCGCTCGCGCCAGTTATAGGCGCCGTACTTCTCGGCCCCCAGCGTGAACGCGCCGGCCATGGCTTCGAGGGCCGTGGACGGGGACAGGTGAAGCTGGGCCTTCTTGAGCCCGAACTTGGTTTTGGGATTTGTGTCTTCCATTTCTTCCTCCTTAGAGTTTGACGCGCCAGTAGTCGCTATCCTGGAAAGCCCAGGGGGTCGGCGGCGCAAATTGCCGAAACCCGCAAGCGATAAGAGTGTTGGCCGAGGCCGGGTTCTTCCGCGTGTCGGTCCACATTTCCGGCCCGAGGGAGCGCGCCTTTGACATGGCTCGCTTGACCAACATTCGGCCGAAGCCATTGCCTGCGTACCTCGGGAGGACACC
>Ga0315909_10000649_pt1 | contig 46572 bp, 65 predicted proteins | sample LakEriMetagenome_11_FD_203527 | JGI IMG/M metagenome (GOLD analysis project Ga0315909, IMG submission 203527) | Freshwater fungal communities from buoy surface, Lake Erie, Ohio, United States - Buoy 2 MA125 | ecosystem: Environmental > Aquatic > Freshwater > Lake | place: USA: Lake Erie, Ohio... | reverse complement strand
CAATAGCAAGACAAGCGGGCAGAATATTAGACAATAAGCGCCCTGCATTTACATACGATGACAGCGGAGCAGTTGATACTGTTACGGTTGAATTCTTGGTGCCGTCTTATCCTTCACCAAGATGGGAAGTTATAACTTTTGGAAAACCTTATTTTGAAAAGTGGAAACAAAAAAGCGCTGCCAAGTTTGGTGGAAGCGCTAATGGAAACTACACCAGCTTTAATAAAGGAATAGACCCTGAATTTGCTGGCAGTAAAGCTATCAGACATGGGTTAAATAAACTTGGCACCAATATGAATGAGCGAAATAGAAACATGGCAGTTGCAATGGATTTTAAAGCAGAGCCAATAACTTCTGTAGTTAAAGAATCATCCGAAGAGAACGCCGTGGAGGATGCTATAGCAACTGTAGTTAATGAAGATATTGATCCAACGGAATTATGTTAACCTTAAATAAATAAATAAACCTTAAACCTTATGAGCACAGAAGTAGTATCGCAAGAAGAACTTGCAAAAAAAGCAGCCCAATGGCAAAACATGGGCGTGGCAGTAGCCAACACTAAACTGAAATTAATCCAAATGACAGCCGCTGCTTTGGATAAAATAAAAAATCTTCCGTACGATCCGGCAAAGATTCTGGAATATGAATCGACGCTAAAAGCAGTTAAGTCTGAAAAAATTTTAGTGGTCGATACAAGAAAAGCATTAACGTCAAAATTAGATGTTGTTACTTCAACCTTGATGTTATCAGAAAAAGAATTTGACCCAGCAATAAAATCTTATGAAGACGCTTTGTTGTTTGTAAAACAAACCAAGCAAAAAGCAGACGCTATTGTTCAGCAAAAAATTGATGAAGTAAAAAGAGTAAGAGAACAGATTAGCAATAACATCACTTCTCAATTTGCTAATTTTGAAACATTGATAGTTCAAACGGTTTCGAAATATTACGAGCAATGCTTAACCAAAGGAGTAAGCGAAAAAAACTTACCGGAAACTTTAGTTAAAGCAAGAGCTTATTTGACAGTGCTTCATTTCACGTTAGTGAAACCAACCGTGGCTACAGTTTACTTAACCGCTGATGAAGTAGATGCTATTTGGTTGGAACTTTCTTCAGCTAAATTTATTTCGCCAAATAATTTCTTAGAAAAGTATGTATCTGTTTTAAATTCAAGATTTGAGTTTTACGGAATTGCATTCAAAAATAAAGAGGATAGTTTAGCTTTAGCTAAACAGCAAGCCGCTGATGCTTTGGAGGTAATTGCAGATAAAAAAGACGACGATGCTGTAGCGGCTAAATTAGATGCTATTGCAAGCAACACAACTCAGCCAGTTGTAAGTCTTGGTAAAAAAATAAAATCGGTTTACAAACTAAATATGGAGGACAGCGAGCAAACCGCTATCCAAATAATTTCAGCCTTCTCAGCAAATTGGACTACCGCAAAAGAAGAACTTGGAATTAAAAAATGGTTTAACCTTTCAGTAAAGCAAATGGGTGACGCTTTGGTTTCTTTGAAAAACAAAGACAATAATTTTGAAGTGTCTGGAATTATGTTCATTCAAATAGATAAATTGTAATATGAAAAAAATAATATTATCTTTAATTTTATCCCTATCGGGATTCGGTTTGTGTTTCTATTTTTACGACTGGAAACTTGCGTTAATAATCTTCCTTTGTTTATGGGGAAATAACATTGAAATTAAAAAGTAAATTATGAAAAAAATACTATTAGGAATGTTGATGACAACCGGCTCGCCATTTATTGTAATTATTGGCGCTCACCTTATCAGTCTTTTTTCCGCACCAAGTCAAGGTGTTTTAATGTTTGCCTCTTGTATGGGTGGATTCTCAATCGTAGTTAATTTTATAATAGGATTAATGTTGCTTATTAGAGGTTATCAAGAGCAAAAAACTTTTAGCGGTTGGGGGCCTTAATCATGGTAATAATTTTTGATACAGAAACAAACGGATTACCGAAAGATTGGAACGCTAAATATACTGATGTAGATAATTTTCCAAGAATAGCGCAACTTGCTTGGGAGGTCAGAAACGATGAAGGCGAACTTTTAAACAAGGAATGTATTTTAATAAAGCCAGCCGGTTGGGTTATTCCAAAAGAAAAGTTTTGGATAGACAATGGATTTTCTACCGAAGACAGTTTAGCTAACGGCACGCCAATTGAATCAGCATTAAGACTTTTTATGGTTTCAGTCAGAGCCGCAGGATTAATCGTAGCGCGCAATATAAAATTTGACATGCCAATACTTCAAGCAGAGTTATTGCGGGCGGGAATGGATCCTGAAATTGATTTAGACCAACTCTGTACAATGAGGGCTACAGTTGATGTGTTAAGAATTCCTTCAGCGTATGGATTAAAGTGGCCCAAACTGGAAGAACTTTATCGCTGGTTGTTCCAGAAAGAAATGCAAGGTGCCCACGATGCTGGTTTTGACGTTCAAGCAACGGCAGAAAGTTATTTCGAATTAAAGCGCCGTGGACTGTTACCTCACCGAAGAGTTGGCGATATAACCTATAGCGACATTGTACGCCATGATAATTTGCCAGCATCAAATTATTTTTCTTTAAAAGGATTTTCTCATAGTTTTTTAAAACGAGAAAAGCAGGGCGTAACACCGGAATTTATTGCCACTCCAAAAGTTTTAATTGGCTCAATGGTAGATAAAATTTTAACCGACCCGGATTCGGTTGATGTAACAGATCCAATTTACGCAGTGAGCAGAGAGATTGCTATAAATATTCAAAACCAATTTGGCGATCTTATAAAGCGATTTAAACCTCAAGTAGCATTCACTGCAAAAGTTGCTTATAATGGTTTACAAATGCCATCACAAGGAAGGCTGGATTGGTTATTGGAGCGCCATGCGGTTATTGATCTTAAAATAACTGAAGCGACAAACCTCCAAGCGTTAGTCGAGTTTATGGGCTACGATAACCAAATGTGGCATTATTGCAAAATGGCTGGCGTAAAGCGAGCGTATATAATTGCTTACAGCACAAAGCTTGGAAAATGTTTTCCGCCATTCTTTATTGACTGTTCATCTAATTACAATGAATTCTGGGCTAAAGGAGTTTTAAAGTTTGGCAATGCATAAACAAAAGAACATCATTCGACGCAACAAATCGAATAAAAAAGCATTAGTATTAGAGGACAAATACCAAAAACATGTGTTTGTCCTCTTTAATTTCATTCAGGAACCTCCAAAATCGTCATTATATAACTTCCAATATTGGAATTCACCCGTTGATTATCAATAAGTTACGTTTATTTGTGTTTTATTTGTTGTTTATATGTTTTTTATTTGTATATTTGTGTAAGAAAAACGATTAACTTTTATAAAAATGGAAAATAATACAACTACAAAAATTCAAACCGGATCAGCAATAACAGCAACAAGTATTTGCGATTCAAACTGTAAATGGACTGCTACAGTAATAGAAAGAAAAGGTAATTTCATTACTGCCAAAATCGACGGTGAAACTATCAAGAAAAAAGTTAACGTTGATTACAAAGGAGAAGAATACGTTTACTTGTTAGGCAAGTATTCAATGGCTCCAGTTTTTAAATTAAAATAATTAGTAACATAGCCCCTATACAAAATGAAAACTTACAAGACGATTCAACAAGCTTTTAGTTCAGGGACAGGCGACTGCTTTTTTAGTAAACAAAATGAGTTCATTGCCGTTAGCAGAAAAAACAACTCTAAACACAATGAGCTTTTAGAAAACGGGTTTAAGTTCATGCAACATGATGAGGTTAGAAACGAAGCTTTACGCACTGAACCGAAAGTTGAGCCTAAAGTATTAGTAATAAAACAGCAACCTTTAAAAGACATTGTGCCTGCTAGGAAAAGAGGCAATTTTAATAACTCTGATATTTATGAGTTTAGTGATGCTGATCCGGGACTGTAAAAAAAAAAATCAATGACGTATTACATTGTGAAATTTATGAAGATGCTATTCAGGGCTTTCTTGATTCTGCTGATAGCAAAATTGTTCTTTAAATATTCATTTGATATTAACGAAAAAAACCAAATAAAATGCGAAATCAAATCATTAATAAAATCATCGCTTTAGATGATATCGAAAATATAACCGTAGGTCAATATGCTGACGCTGTAAGAAAACCTGTTAAAGAGCCTAATAAAGAAGTTATAGAAAAAGAACCGGTATTTCCTAAAGGTTTTAAATGTTGGGCAGAGACCCATCATTTAATAGTTGAAAGAATAACATTGATGAATGAAAAGCCGGACGATGAGAAACCTCAACGGTTATTAGACATTGATGGCACTGGTAGCTTATGGAAATTGTGCCAAGATTTTACTCAGCGATTCGAAGAAGAACGCGCTAGCAAGGTTTGGGATTTTGATTATTTCGGTGCCATTGATGAATTTTTAAATAAAGAATTTATCTTTGCGCATGAAAAAGATAACGCTCCATACAAAATAAATTTTGAAGGCAAAGATTATTTGGCTAGAGAAATTTACGACAAAAAAGAAAATACGTTTTACATTGTAGCTCACGTAGATTTAGAAACAGCCATTACAAAATCAGGCTGCAAGAGTGGCGAAATTATTGACGAATCAATAGTGTATTACACAACCGATGAAGAACTTTTAATGACAGACGAAGAATTAATTAATTTAATACATAACTAAATGACTCACTTAAAACAAAAAACAAAAAACAAGATCGAACATGGCGACATCAAAAAAATTGCTGACCACTCCAAAATTACCACTAACACAATTGGAGAAGCTATCAGAACAGGCGGAGGTAGCAGGAAAACAGTGCAAGCGATTGAAGATTACTTTGAGCACATTGAAACCTTGCGCAACGAAAAGTTGCAAAAAAATAGCAAAGCGGGGTAGTTATTGTTATTCATGCGCTCAAGCACGTTATAAAGCCAATAACCCTGAAATGTATGCCTACGTCACGTTAAGAAATAATTGCAAACGCCGTGGTGTTGTATTTGGATTAAGCTTCAAACAATTTTTAGCCTTCGCTGTAAAGACTGAATACATGCATAAAAAAGGGACCGGAAAAACTAGCCTGCACATTGACCGCGTGAATCAAACAAATGGTTATTTCGCCAGCAACATTCAAGCGTTAACCAATTCAGCGAATGTAAAAAAATATATTGAATGGTCACGAAATGAAAAAGGTAAAAGTGAATTTAAGACACGTAAAAAATTAAACCTCGACGATGGCATGGGAAATTATCCTTTCTAAAACACAGCAAGAGCGACTAAAAAAACAGATCGCTATTGATAAAATAAACGAGATAATTCCGCTACACAAAGTTGGTATTCATTGGTTTGGTAAATGTGTTTTTTGCAATGACCAAGGGCATCACATGGGCGTCTTGGACACCGAGGATAAGGTTGTTTGCTTTAATGAGAAGTGCCATTTGAATTGTACCACAGAAGAATTTTTAGAGAAGTTTAATTTAATTTAGTATATTTGTACCGCTATCACACTTATGAGAAATTTTAAAAACATTCCCGAAACAACATTGCCATTAACCGTATTCACGGTGAGTGTGATAGCCTTTGTTGGAGTAGGGATATTTTTATTATGAAATCTGGTATTTACAGAATCACATCACCAAGCGGAAGGGTTTATATAGGTCAATCTATTAACATTCCTAATCGTATAAAAGATTACAAATCAAAACAGAAAATTTTAAGTCAAACCAAATTAAGAAACTCTTTTATAAAACACGGTTTTGAAAATCATTTATTTGACGTGTTGGAATACTGCGATGTAGAAGCATTAAGTGAAAGGGAAGTTTTTTATATTAATAAGTACGAGAGCTTTAGTAATAAAGATATTGGTTTGAATTTAACTGTTGGCGGGGAAGGTTCGAGAGGTTTTAAACATAGCGAAGCTTCAAAGAAAATAATATCAGAAAAAGCGCTTGTAAGAAAACGAAACTGCTCTGGCGTTAAAAATGGTTTTTATGGCAAAAAGCATACAATAGAGTTTACGGCAAAAATAAAAGAACGAGCGACTGGTAAAAATAATCCGAGATACGGGGTCAAATTATCAGAAGAAACAAAACAAAAAATAAGAGAAAAACTTACGGGAAGGAAATTATCTTCAGAGAGGACGGCACTAAATAAAACCTACAATTTAGGCAAAGGCTTCTTAATATTAAACACAGAGAACGGTATATTTTACGGCAACGTAAGGGAAGCTTCTGAATCGTCAGTTTACAAGGAAAGTACCCTTAGAGGTAAAATAAATAAACGCTCATTTAATAACACCCCATTTATATACGCATGATTCAATTAAGACCATATCAAGAAAAAGCAATTAACGAAGTAAGAGAGGCTTACAGAACTCATAAGAGAATACTACTTGTTATGCCAACTGGCGCAGGAAAAAGCCTTACGTTTTCTCAAATTTGCGCGTCTGCCGCATCAAAAGGAAAAAAAGTTTTGTGCTTGTCCGATAGATCAGAAATTTTTGAACAAAACATTAAAGCTGTTTCAACTCACGAAATTGCAGTTTATAGAATAGATGCTAAAAGTAAAAGTTCAAACATTCCGGAACAAGCTATGCTTTTTTTTGGTATGGTTGAAACGTTTAAGCGTCGATCTGATTTATTCGATAAAGTTAAATTTGATTTAATAATTGTGGATGAAGCGCATAAAAACGCTTACAATAAGGTTTTTGAATTATATCCAGACACTAAAGCTTTAGGTTGCACGGGAACACCTGTTGGAAAAAATTTATTCAAATATTACACTCACATGGTTTCTTCAATTGAAATTCCAGAGTTGATACAGCTTGGTTATTTATCAAATTGCCGTGGTTACGAATCACAAGATGACTTCTCTGATTTACAAACAGATAACTCTGGTGAATTTACAGACCAATCTAATTATAAACATTTTTCAAATACAAAAATTTATGATGGTGTAATAGATGGTTGGCTAGAAAAAGCAAAGGACAAACGTACTATAGTGTTTTGTGTAAATATTTCTCACGCAGAAGAAACAGCCAAAGCGTTTACTGCCGCTGGAATAAAAGCGTTTGCTATAAGCAGTGACACGGATGAAACAAAAAGAGATTATTTGTTGAAAGAACACCGTTCTGGAGCTTTTCCTGTTTTAGTTAATGCCAATATATTTATTGCTGGTTACGACGACCCAAACATAGAATGTGTTGTATTCAACAGGGCAACTAACTCTATTACTGTATGGCTTCAAGGTTGCGGTAGAGGCTCAAGAGTTACGCCAACAAAAAAAGAATTTTTGGTGTTGGATTATGGTGGTAATTTTACTAGACATGGCTTATGGGCAGAAAACAGAAACTGGAAATTAGAACCCCCAAAAAAGAAGCGAAACACGCTTGGAGCGGCTCCCGTAAAATCATGTAAGGCTTGTACAGCTATGTTATCAATGCAAACAAAAGAATGTCCTTATTGCGGTTATATATTTCTAGTAACCGAGGCGGAACTTAAACGCGGTGTGTTGGTTGAGCTTACAAACAATATCCGCACCAGCATACCCGGTAAATATTTATCTCAATGCACAATACCCGAATTAATCGAACTTGAGAACGTGAAGCAAATTAACGCTAAACACGTTTGGCGAATAATGAGAAGCCGTGGAGCCATGGCAATTGGTGAATATGCCCGAATTAAAAAATATCGTGATGAGTGGATTTTACGCCAACTTGAATCGCTAGAATTTGAACTCAGAGAAGGCGGCGTAACTTTTGCCGATAAAAAAATAAATGAAATAGAATTTTTAACAGCGTAACCATGAAAGAAGAAACAATAGTTAGACATAACTTAATGAATGAAGAAAATTACACGCCATATTGCGGTGGTCATAAATGTAATTTAAGAAATCCAAGATCGGTTTGGGATTCTTTGAAGCAGCAATTTACTTGCAAATGCGGATGGGTGTCTCAATTTCCTGCCGGTTTTATTAACAGGTATAAAATAAAATGGTTTAAGTAAAAAAATATTCTTATAATTGCACCCAGCCAAACCACCAACCATGAAAATCACATTTAAGATAAAGCAATCACCCTCGGCGCTCCCTGCATCATTGCAAGGTGGTTTGGCGACTTTAGCGCCGTGGGCTTGCCTATTTATTATATGAGCAATATTTCCATTTATACCAACGCCAAGGACAACTCGTCGACTCAAACCATTTCGATGGTTGATTTTCTACAAGGTGTAAAATTTGGAAAATGGCAGACCGCTATAGAGACCGTTCGGCTGCAGCCAGATAAAAAGCTACGCAACCAATTAAAAGAAACGCTGCCATGTGTAACAATATCAGGCGCATTTGGTGCACGAAAAGAGGCTGGCTTAATCGCTCACTCGTCTTTTATATGCATTGACATTGATGGCTATAGCGATAAAACAGCACTGCTTTCTGATCCATACACATACGCTCTTTTTAAATCAGCATCCGGCAATGGCCTTGCTTGCGTTATAAAAATTAATCCAGCCAAGCATAAGGATTCGTTCCGTTGGATTAGAAATTATTATTTCAATACCTATGGCATTGTAGTTGACCCAGCGCCACAAAACGTTGCATCGCTTCGCTATGTATCATTTGATGCTGAACTTCAAATAAACGAAAAGTCCAAGGTCTCAAAAACACAAGCCGAACCAAAACATAAACCAAACTCGCTGCCAGTTGTTATTGGCGACGATGTTGTTTCTGAGTTAATAAAAACTGCCGTTAATCGTGGCATCAACCTTGCGCCGACATATCAAGAATATTTTCAATTGGCATTTGCTTTAGCTGCTGGCTTCGGCGAAAATGGTCGCCAGTGGTTTCATGCATTATGTGCCATGGATGGCAAATATAATTCAGCGCATGCGGACCGCCAATACACTATTTCATGCCAACGTAATACGAACGGAATAACTGTCGGCACGCTTTATTGGATGCTTAAACAAGCAGGCATTGATATTCCATCCGAGACAAAAAAAGCAGTTCAAATTGCCAGCATTGGTAAACGTTCTGGTCGCACTCAAGATTCTGTAGCAAAACAGTTGGTTGAAATTAATGGCTATAAACCTGACCAAGCCGCCCAGGTTGCTAAGGAAGTTTTTGAACGTAATGATCTTAATCTTCAAACCTCAGTGGCTGGAGACCCTGAGCGATTAATTGAATCATTAATGGAATGGGTTAACCAAAACCATCCGCTCCGAAAGAATACCATCACTCGTGCCGTGGAAGATACAACCAAGGGTGAGATCAACAAAGAGCGCTTGAACTCAATTTACCTCCGCGCTCGCGCCGCATTTAATATAAAAGACGTTACCTTCGATTTATGCGAGCGGATTATTTATAGCGATTTTACTCAAGAGTATAATCCAATAACCGAATACATTGAAAAGAACCGCTACCGTAACACTACAGACAATATAACGAAGCTTTGCCGCACTATTTATTCTGATACGCCGTTCTGCGATGTGTTTATGAGAAAATGGTTAATCGGCATTATTGCTGCTTATAATGGTCATCCAGTTAGATATGTGCTCGCTTTGGTTGGTGGTCAATTCACTGGCAAGACGACTTGGTTCCGCGGCTTGTTGCCTGAGCCATTGCAAAAATATTATGCTGAGTCTAAACTTGACCGTGGCAAAGATGATGAGTTATTGATGTGCCAAAAGCTTATCGTAATGGATGATGAAATGGGCGGCAAGTCAAAACAAGACGAAAAGCAATTTAAAGAGCTAACTTCAAAGTCAGTGTTCTCGCTTCGTGCTCCATACGGACGTGGTAACGAAGATTTTAAACGCCTCGCCATATTGTGCGGCACTTCGAATGATACACGGATCATAAATGACCGGACCGGCAACACTCGTATCTTGACTGTTGAGGTGGTTAAAATAGACCATGAAGAATATAACTCAATAGATAAAAATGAATTATTCATGGAGTTGGTTCGTGCTTATGAAAGCGGCGAAAGCTGGCAATTAACCAAAGAGGATCTTGCTGGCTTGGCAATAATGAGCAAAGAGTTTGAGGACGTCAACACCGAGCGAGAACTTATTCTTCAGTTCTTCCACGAATCATTAATGGAAGGTGAATTGGTTGAAAAGATGACAGCCACCCAAATTAAAGATTGGATTGAACAAAACAGCAAGCAACAAATTCGTGGTTTTAAATATTTCGGGTTGGAACTTAAAAAGATTTTCGGCACTCCAATACAAGATCGCGGAGCGCGTTATTATTCAGTAATTAAAAAATATATATAGCATGGTATTATCACTCGATCCATTAATGGACGCCACGATCGTTAGACGAGAGAATGGCAAAGAATATAAAATAACACAGCTCAAAGGCTTTAATGTTCACCTTGAACGGATGGATGGCAAATTTGGCCTTGTGTTGTTTAGGTCGTCACTGGTTCGCCAGCTTAATCTTGATAACGGAAGTTTCTATGTTAAGAAGACTGATTGATTGGTGGCGGCGCTTTGAAGCCGAATATAAAGAATGGATAAACGATAAACATAAATAAAAACAAACATGAAAAAAGAAGCCTACAAAAAAGCGGCAGCTATTGCCAGAGAAGAAGCGGTGCTAAAATCTCAATTAAGCGAATTGAAGCAGACCGAAAATAAAGTTATAACATTGGTTCATAGCGACTCGCCAGAAGTATTCAAGGCGTTAAGCGAAAGTGCTATTAAGATTATTGAGACTCGTATAACCAAACTTAATAAAGATATGGAGGCGCTTTAGTTTCGCAATTGTAACCATAAAAAAACCCCGGCATCACTGTCGGGGTTTTTCTTTTTGAATATATTTAACATGTTTTTACTCGATAGAACAGCCATGGCCTATGATCTTTGTTCTTTAAACCTTTCGGCATCAAATAACAGGCGCGCAAACCGACCTTATCATAATCTACATGCATGTTCACTGTAATGTCTCCAAACTCATAATGATCCACCGATGGTGGCTTACTGAATTCAAAAATACTTACACTTGCTATTTGAAATTCGCTAACGATTAAATCAGCCTTGTATTCAGGGTGCTTTTCGATTGGTGGATGGCTTGAAGCAGTAAAAGCCATTGTCAGCAAAAATATAGTGCATGACAGAAAACCCATTAGTTTTTTCATGCCCAAATATAACTATTATTTTGTTAAAAAAGCAGGGTAAATGTTAAAAAAGCAGGGTAAAGCAGGATAAAAATTTTATCCTGCTTCACCGAAAGCCGCACTACCACTAGTCAAAAGCAAGTAGAGCAGGTAAAGCAAGATAAAATTATATTTATATATTATATATATATCATGCTTACCGATTATTTTTTTTTACGAATTTATTTTTAGCCATGATTCTCTCCAGTATAATTTACCCTGCTTTACCTGCTTTACCTGCTTTTGGTCAGTCGTAGCAAGGCTTTCAATAAAAGCAGGATAGATTATTTACCTTGCTTTTGGATTATTGCTACCTGCTTTATATATTTGCACATGCCAAAAAACGAAAAACTCACAGAATCGCAATTATTAGATAAATTGCAAAAAATCGCAAAAAATGCAGAAAATGAAGTTTCTTACAAATATGGAGGAATTGCGTTCTTTTTAGATCATTTGAATAAAAAGGGTATAAATGCATTTGATATACTACAAAAAGCCTACAACGATGCAAGCTAACTCAGAGGACCGCATACAGGCCGAAATGGTTCGTTGGTACACAAACACTTATTGCTTGGTTCACCATGAGCCACGTTGCCTTATAATGAGTGTACCTAATGGTGGCACACGCGATGGAAGGGAAGCGATGACAATGAAGAGCACTGGCTTATTGGCCGGTGCCAGTGATCTTATAGTGATACATGGGTATGGCCTGTTGATATGGGTAGAGACTAAGACATCAACGGGTAGACAATCACCAGCACAAAAGGATTTTAAGGCCCGCATTAAAGCATTAGGCTATACATACGTATTAGCAAGGTCATTAACAGACTTTCAGTCATATATATTAACACTGCCGCTTAATAAGCAACCACGCCACATCATAGGCGTATAGGACTAAGCAGAGCGTGGCTGTAGTATATACATAGCTGCAAGTCTTAGTACTATTGTATGACAACACTATCTATATATACACTAGTTATACAAAGCTAGTGTACAAGGTACTCCCAGACCATATTTTTACCAGCGCAATGAATGCAAGGCTTCGAAAAAGAACTAAAACGACTAAATTTCGATTTTTGTTGTTAAGTTTGTTGTTAAATTGACAACAAAACACTATTTTTGTTGCGTAAATCATGGCAACACTAGTGTTTATTGGTATTTGTAAAAGGTAATGTAATGACAATATATACAAAAAAAGAATTTGCCGTTGCTTGTGGAATTGAAACCAAAAGGTTATCCGTTTATATAAGTCGAAAAAAAGTTATAATACTAAGTGACGATAAAATTGACGGTGAAGACCCTCGAAATAAATTTTTTTTAGAAAAAAACAAAACAAAATCCTTAGCAGGACCGGAAGTAGCGGTTATAAAAAAGGATATTGATAGTCAAAAAGAGGATTATGCATCGTTAGATTTAAAGAAAACGGCAGCTCAAGTTGAAAAACTGGAGCAGGAAGTTCGTTTATTAAGGCTAAAAGAAGAGAAGTTGAAAGGGGTTGTTGTTCCATCTGAGTTAATTAAACCTGTTTTCTTACAACATAACCAGTCAATAATTACTGAAGTTCATAATAATTCTAGGGAATTTACTAGGGTTTTTTCAAAAAAACACTCATTAAATGTAAATGATGTAGCTGAAATGAGTGGTGAATTAATAAAATGGTTTAATTCGGCTATAAACAAAGCGACGATACTTAGCGTTAAATCAATAGACAACATAGTAAATGATTATTCTGAAAAAAGGGGGGTAGGTGAGCGAGAGTAAGTTATATTCAGATCAATTAAAAGCATTGCTTGAAAGCGGGAGCGTTAACATTTCCGACATTAAGCCGTCTGATTGGACTGAGCAAAATATGATCATGCAAAAGCCGTTCCCTGGACCGTTTAAATACAGCAGGACGCCTTACATGCGCGAGATCATTGATTGTCTTTCTCAATCGCATCCGGCCCGAACAGTTGCAATTATGAAAGGGGCTCAAGTTGGTGGCTCTGCCGGTGTAATTTATCCGGGAGTAGGTTGGATAATTAAAAATAATCCGGGCAATACTTTAATAACAGTTGGTGCGCCTGATCTGATTGAAAAGTCAATGGAGAAATTAGATTTAATGATTGATAGTTGTGGGTTGAGGCCATATATAAAACCACAGGTCCAAAGGAATCGCGCAAACAAATCAGGTGATACAAACTTTAAAAAGGAATTTCCGCAAGGATATGTAAGTATTATTAGTGCAAATAACCATAAAGGGTTAAGGCAAATTGACCTTCAAACCGGTTTTTTTGACGATTTTGAGAGTGTTAAAGGGGAAAGTAAAGAATCAGGAAGTACTCGTAAATTATTAGAGCAGCGCTTTGCTGCTTATGCTGATACATGTAAAATATTTTATATATCAACTCCAGAAAGAGAAGAAACTAGTAATATAAAACCAGCATATTTACTTGGCGATCAAAGAAAATTTATGATACCGTGCCCTTGTTGCAATGAGTTTATAGAATTGGTTTGGTCGACGCTGGTTAAGGATACCGATAACAGATCCGCCGGTATAACTTGGGATGTAGATGAAAGCGGTACCGTTGTATCAGAGTCCGTTGGGTACACTTGTCAGGAATGCGGTGGTTTTTTTACCGACAAAAACAAGCATGAGTTGTTAAACAAGGGTTTTTGGAAACCAACGGCTAAGCCTAGTAAACTTGGATATTACAGTTATCATATAAACAGTTTGTATGCACCTTTAGGAATGTACGATTGGGAACATTATGTTAATGACTTTTTAGAAGCCAATCCCTCTAATCAACCTAGAAACGAGGCGCTTTATAAAACATTTGTGAACGTTTGTCTCGGAGAAACTTATGAAGAACCGGGAACCTCTGTTAAGGTAGATCAATTACAATTAAATATAAGATCATATCAAATAGGAACTGTTCCTGAAGCTCAAAGTATTAAAGATGGTAATGGTAAAATAGTGATGCTTACTTGTGCTGCCGATTTAGGTGGTCGAGTTGCTGGAGTTAATTCTGATTATGATGACGTCCGCTTGGATTATGAGGTTATTGCACATAGCGAAACTGGCAGTACTTATAGTATCACTCACGGATCATTAGGTACATTTATTGCAAATCAAAGTTGGAAGAAAAAGGAAAACATAACCAGAGAAATGTTTAGTTATGATGTGTCTAAACCTAATAATGTCTGGAAAAAATTTGAAGAAATACTTAGCGCGAGTTATACTTTAGAGGATGGCACCACGATGAGAATTACTGCAAGCGGAATAGATACTGGTTTCGCTGAGGACCAGGTTTTTAATTATATAGAAAAAAGCAACCATCTTATTTTTGGATTGAAGGGTGACAAGGAAGATAAGTATATTCCAATGCATATAGAGCAAGCTTCTTTTAAGAATAGCGCAAGTCGTCCAAACGAATTATACATGGTGCGCGTTAATAATTTAAAGGACCGGTTGATGGCTCGTATTAATTTTAAGTGGGACAGAAATGCTGAGCCGAAGCAAGAACAACCGCAAGGATTTTTAAATTTCCCTGAACCGAGAGACGGAAAATATGGTTTGGAAAATTATTTTTCTCATTATGCTGCAGAACATCGAGTGGTTGATAAAAAAGGTAATTTCATTTGGGCAAAGAAAACATCTTCGTCTCAGAATCACCATTTGGACGTCAACATCTACAATACAGTAGTTAGAGACATTTATGTCTATAGATTTTTTAAAGAAATGAAGTTAGATGTTAAGTTGGCGAGTTGGCCTCGTTTTGCTGACTTGATATTGAATGGTAAAATTTAAAACTTTCCTCATCAACTATAGATTTTAACCAAACCATGTTGGGGTCAACGAAAGCGCCACTGCCTTCTCTGAATAAACGTAAATAAGTGGTGTGGCATTCTCCACCACACTTTCCAACGCCGTGTTTGATGCCAAGACAAATTGGTTTTTTAGGATCTGGATGAAATACACCATACTTCAACTTAGTGTATAGCCAAACGTCCGTGTAAGGGTCGTTATCTTGCGGCCATTCGAATATTAAATTCGGTTTTATTAAAGTAGACATTGCGCTGCTTCGGTTGAAGTGCTCCATAGTGAAGCGTCCTTGTTGGCGAATGTGATAATAAAAAGTATAATCTGTTCCAAAAATATCCGGCTCACCAGCTTCTTTCCAAGCATTAAGCATTGTTTCTATGTAGTTATTGGTGTACCAGTCATCATTTTCCATAAAAAAAATGACATCAAAGCCCATCTTAGAAAGTTTATCATATCCATAACGGTAACGGACGGTTATATCGCAAGCTTCAGACGTTGCTGGAAAGTTTACTACCTCTACATGGTCCGGTTTAACGGTCTGACTTTCTATTAATCGTAAAGTGTTGGCTAAAAAGTCTGGCCTATCACTCCTGTCCGGAATCAGTACTGCTATTTTCATTGGCGATGGCTTTGTTTATAGTTTCAACATAAAAAGTTATTCCATCCTCTCCATGCATTTTATATTCAGCAAGCAAACACTCTTTATGGTTTATTAAAACCGGTTCCATCCAAATTTCTTTGTATGGTCCTTTTTTATTAGCATCTTTTGGATTGTGCTTTTCGATATGCTCGCGATTCTGTGGCGACATTGTTTCCCATGTGCATTTCTTCACTACGCGCTTCATTTGACGCTTGCCGTTAATTACTTTTGAGCATGGAACCATTCCGGCTGCAATTTCACTGATACGTTTATACACTTCGGTTGTGATCTTGTGTTTCTTAACTTTGTCTTTTACTATTTCCATATTACAGATTAATGTTGAATTGGTTTGGCACTTCGATTAAATATTTATCAGCGTCTTTTACATAGAAACCTGGTCCACAATTTGGATCATAATAACTCTGTAGCATTGTTCCATTTTCGATGTTTGCTTTTGCGCTTGAGTTTCTGCATTTACGTTCAATGTTTTGTCTAACCCAAGAGAAGTGATGCATGTGGACCGGCAAACAGACTACATCGTTGCAATTAATGCTTCTAGTAGGGTCGCAATAAAAAGGATAACCCACGCTGCTGCCAGCAGTAGTGGTGCTTTTGAGTTCGTGAATGAAAGGCACAAAATAGCCATCTTCAGTTTCAAATCTGAGAGTTGGAAACTTAAAGTATGTGAATAGTTTACAGACAGATCCTTGTGCTCCTGATTTAATGTATAAATTTTTTGCCTTAGCAAAGTTTTCATAAATTTCATCGCAATCTAAATTTAAAAAATGTGTACAATTATAATTATAAGCTATTTCTATTCCTATTTGGCGCTTGGTTGTTTCATTTACAAATCCATTTCCAACTGTCGGTACATATTTGTGTAAAACATGAGGAATCCCATAAACAGCTTTTTTTATTTCAGGTAATGGATTGAATTCTTCTCCAAAATTACTGATGTCTTGGTAAACAATTATTATTAAGTCAACGTCTTGCTTTATTGATGCTATTGAGTGTTTCAATAACTCTACACCGTCCCAAACGTTATATATTGCTGCTAATTTCATTAACTTAACTTATAAGTTAACTTTTTAAACTCTTCTAGTGAGATAAACGGAGTAGCTGTTGGTTTTATAAACGAGCAATAAATATTCCATCCATCAATGATATTATGGCATGCGGCGTGCTCACCTAAACTTAGTATTTGGCAACCGAGCGCTATTCCTAATTGGTGATAAAACTCTAATGTATGATAATTAAATCCGTGACAGGGCCAAGATCCTGTTTTTGGATTTTCGGAGTATATAATACCTCCGTTTTTGCATAAGTCGTATTTAGTTTTCCACGCGTTGTAGAAAGCTTCAGTGTCATGCTTGCCATCAACTCCGACATGTTCAGTTGTGCCGGCATCTACTACTAAATCATATTGATCTATTAGGCGCTCGTCTAATTTTGTTTGATCTAATAATGGTTTACTTAAATCCACAGCAATTGCACCGTGCTCGTTGTTAATGTCGATAGAAACATATTTCATCTTCTTTTCGTTCTCATACCACTCTTTAGCGTAAGGAGCTGGTAGTTCCGGTTGATTATACATGTTTTGTGCACCAAAATCTAAAATTGTTTTTGGCGAATGATTAGAGATAATTTCTTCTAATTGATCTACTGTAAATTGTGTATATCCCAAGTTTTCTATTTTTTTAATTGTTAATTAATTTTTGAGTTTCTCTTTGATGTTTTACATTGTGAAGTCTATCGCACCATTCTAAATTAGATACATGGTTATTATGTTTGTTTCTATCTATATGGTTTACTTCTTTGTAATTATTTGGGTTATCTAAAAAATGTTTTGCGACTAGTCTATGTACGTATTCACCAGAATGCTTTAATGATAACCTTACGTTTTTATAAGGCTGTAGGTTTCTGTTGCCGTTGGTGTAAATGTTTTTTAATTTTCTTAATTTTCCGTGGGCGCCCATTACATTTCCGAAATTGCTAATCTTAGCTTTTTCAAATCCGATTATTGTTTTCCAAACTTCTTGCTCCATGACTATATTCCCTCCGACCATAAACCAACGCTATCTGCTATTGGCACTAACCCTTTATGGCTTGCATACGCAAAAAATGTATCTTGAGCGCGAGTAATACTCAACCCCATTTGTTTTATCAATATACTCGCTACTGACTGGTCGTGTCTGTGACCTTTACAGCGCATATCGTTTGATACTTGTAGATTTTCATTCGTCCAAGATCCCGGATAAGAATGACCGTCTGTTGCTGCTGCGATATATTTATCTAAAAATTCTTTTGTTGACGGGTTTTCTAAATCGAATCCCATCACGCAAGCCATAATCATTTTGCTATCAAAAGCTTCTTCGCGAGACATATTAAATTGCCTCAAGCAAACGTCGCTGGTATAGTCTCCGATAGAGAAACCAATATTATCAAAAAATAAATAACCATGCTTTTTTATGTGGTCAAAAATAGGCTGAATTGATTTTGTGGCATACACAACCGAGTCGCACCACAATAAGAGGCCTTTCCAGTCTTGTTCTTCCGCTGCTTTTTTAATTGAAAGCGCTTTAAAAGCGTATGGTATAGAGTCAGGCGCCCCCTTGTGCTGTGGTGAGTTTATATGACCGTAGTCATTAATGCCTTTAAACTTATTGCCTTCAGCAGGAATAAATCCAACTTGTAATAAACTTAATTCTTGTCGCATTAATGCTTTTGCATAATGCCCGGCGCCATCGGCGAATGATACTACTGTCTGCATATTAATAAATTTTCTCCTGATTCATAAATTGTTTTAGTCATGCCAAATTTAGCACAATATTCTAATATCTCCGCTTTTGCTTCAGGTTTAGAGTTCCATTCGATGCAGATAAGTTTTGTGTTTGTAAGATCAATTTGTTTTAATACATCAACGTCCAATCCTTCGCAGTCGATTGTGATAAAATCAAAAGCTGGATCTCCACTTAATTTTTTAAAATGAGAGAAAGTTGTTACTATAATTTCCTCTTCGTGAAATTGGACACCAGCGTCTCTCCATCTAGTAGTCTCATCTTCTTTAAGCGAAGATAATAATGCTACATCTGAACCGTCAGGCAGGTGAGCGCCAGAAACTTTTAATTTTGTTTTACCGTGCTGGTTGCCTATAGCTATTTTATAACAACTTACTTTAGGATTATTTTCGTGCAATCTTTCCAGCTTATTAAAAGCTATTTGTGCCGGCTCTAATAAAACAGCATTCCATCCGTTTTCAATTAAAGCCAAAGAGTTGCTAAATGTTTTTCCATCGTTTGCTCCGATGTCAAGAACTGTTCCTTTGAAGTCTCCAAAAAACATTTCAATATGCTTTTGCTCTTCGCCTTGTGAGTAGTTTCCCATGATAATTTTTAATTTATAGTATATATGTTTTGAGTAATTTTTAATGGTCATTTTTTGCTTCTAAACTTATAGTGATATATTGGTTCTTCAATAATAACCTCTGTTTTTAAAAGCTTTCTGTCGTGAATCTCTTTTGCCCAAGCGTAATCTTCACCCATTGTAAGATCAGGAAATTTGACCTGTTTAGCAATCTCTGTTCTCATAACCGCAATGTGGTTAGGAAATCTTAAATAAAATTCTTTTCCGTCTCGTGTTGTAGCACAATAAGGATTTTCTAACTTCATTTCCCAGTCCACTCTGTTCTCATCGTCAGTGGTCATCCATCCGTTTATACCAATAACGTCAGGGTTAGAGTTTAGCCCGTTTAATATTAAAGACAATGCTGATTTTATTATTTCATCATCATCATCTACAAACCAAGAATGCTTTCCTTCCGCTCTATTCAATAACGAGTTTCTTTTCACTCCAGTTGATAAATGAGAACGTTCGTCCGTCAATACTTCTATCTTATCCCATGCGCTTAATTCGGTAATTTGCGTATGCAAATTAAAAAGCATTTGGTTCAAAAACTCTTTCCTGCTTTCTAGGCTCGGAATTAATATTGATAAAATCATTTTAAAGGAAAATTTAGCGCTTTACGTTCTGCAAAAATAGCCTTGCCGTGGTCCCAATTAGCTTCTGAGCGGATATAAGTCTCGTCTCGTTCAGCTTTCCCTATTGAGCAGTGTTCGTGAGGAAATTGTAATTCAGGCGCTGATACCATCCAAATATTATTTTTACAAGTCCAGTAGAGGTCTTCGTCTACAAACATTGATCTGTAAGATGGGTGCCAAAAATATCCAAGCTTTTCGTATAACGATCTATTCATTATAGGTATAGTTAACACTGCGACTTCAAATTGCTGCAAACAGTCATTCACTTTTAGCAAAGTTGGGTGACCTATAAGCATTCGTTCTGCAATAAGTCTATCCCAATTGTCTGGACATTTGAAATCGTCGCTTAAATAGATAAGCACGTCGCCAGTTGCCATTTTAGCAGCTTGATTTGTTGCCTCAACTACACAACTATTATGGTCAATTATTGACTTAGAGTTGTCTCCAAATGGTATATACTTTCCGTCAACCATTCCATAGTGCTCGTTTAGCGGATCACTAAAATCTAAAGAAAGAATATGTTCTATTTTATTTTCACCGGAAGCTTTGCTCATCCAGTAATTATAAATCTCTCTAGCTTTTTCGGGCCTACTCCTTGAAGGATGAATTAAACTAAAACTAAGCACCATCTGCAGGTCTGTCTATTCCGGTTATTCCTACTACAGATAACTGATCCAAGACCTGTTGTAAAGAAAAACAAGTTCCAAGAACCAAATTATAATTTATACTATCAAAGTAGGCATTCATATCTGTAGCCATACCGTTAGCCATTGTTTCCTGCGGCGTGCCGTATCTCACTATCCAGCTATCGTAAATTAAACGAAGAGCGGCTTCTAATTCTGCTTTTTCCATATTTTGTTTTTGTTTATGTTGCAATAATAACTAAATAATCTTTCTAATATAAAGGTATGGTATGGGTAGTAATTAACACCCCATTCTTTTGATAAGTTTTCAGGTAATTTTTTTGGATAACCGCTGTCTTGCCAAAGATCAGGCATGTCATCCATGACTTGAATAGCTGGAGCCAGCATTGTGTTAACGTAGTCTGCATATATTGCTGGCTTTGCTATAAAATAGTTTGAATAATAAACACGGTCAAAAACTTCCGGCTTCCATTCGGCGCCTATTTTCTTTGTAACCTCTTTAAAAAAATCAGGTAATTTTTGGTGAAACCTTCCGCCAAAAGAAACTGGATCATGCGCCGGGTGTTGCATTAAAGCTAAAACTGGCGGATCGAATAAAGCTAAAGCTTTTTCTATCTCATCGGCGTTCATTAGGAACCGATGGTGGTTTTTTAATTCAGGTAAAGAGTCCCAGTTTGAGCTCATTCTTTCTTTTATTTTTTCAGCAAATTTGTGGCTTAATACACCAAAATGAGTACAGCCTTTGTGCTGATTTTTTTTGATTAGATCAACAATAACTTTGTTTTCAAAATAGGGAGAACATTTTTCATTATAATAAGGAATAAAGTTTAATGGTAGTTGTGCTTCATTAAAATATATTTGAAAAACTTTTAATTTGTTCATGGGCACAAATATAAAATAAATTCCGGTAAGTGGGTAATTTTTAACTTTGTTTTTTTTGTAGTGTTGTATTTTTACCAAAAATAACACTTCAAAGATGTCAGTATCAAACGCAGTAGGTTCAGCAAGAAAATCCGCAGTTGTCGGGTATTTAATAGCAAAAGGTAGTTTTCAAGAAACATCTCCTAATTTGCCAATGAAAATTGCTGTACTATGTGAAGCTAACAGCGCAAACCAAGCTGCTGTTGTTTCTGACCCTATTTTTATACCTACTTCTGCTCAACAAGTTGGACAAAAGTTTGGTTACGGTTCTCCTGCTTATATGATAGCGAGAATATTATTTCCTTTAGCCGGTGGCGGTTTAGATGGCATTCCTGTAACTTTTTACCCGCAAGCGGAAGCTGTTGGTGCTACAGCTAAAGTAATGACGATTCAGCCAGTTGGTATTGCTACTGGAAATGCTACCCATACTATTACTATTGGTGGTCGTACAAATGTAGACTCTCAAAGTTATGATATTCCTATTGTAACTGGTGATACTTTAGTACAAATCAGTGCTAAAATAGCAAACGTTTTAGCTGCAGTTATTGGCTGTCCAGCGACTGTTACTACAAATACTTATGTAAGTGTGTTAACAACTAAATGGAAAGGTGCTACTGCTGACGGCATGACCGTTTCGGTTAATACAAACAATCAGGCTGTTGGTTTATCTTACAACGTTGCTACTATTCAAAATGGTTCTGGTACTCCAACTAATGCTGTTACAACAAGTTTAGGCTTGTATGGTACAGAATGGAATACTATTACAATTAATAGTTATGGAGCTGTTTCAGCGGTTATGTCTGCCTTAGAAGCATTCAACGGACGTCCAGATAATACAAACCCTACAGGAAGATACCAAGGTATAGTTATGAAGCCTACTTTGGCATTCACTGGAACTGTTTTAGACGATCCAAGTTCTATATCTGACGCCCGTCTTGATGATTGTACTATTGTTTTATCTCCGGCGCCAAATTCTCCGGGATTTGCAATGGAAGCTGCTGCAAACCATGCATTTATGGTTGCTAAAAAAGCTCAAAACTCTCCTGAGTTAGATATTTTAAATGACAAATATCCTGACATGCCTTCGCCGTTAACTCTTGGTTCAATGGCTAGTTATGACAACAGAGATTTATTTGTGAAAAAAGGTTGCTCAACAGTTGACCTTGTTAGCGGAACATACATCGTAAAAGATTCAGTTACCACCTACCATCCTATTGGAGAGATACCACCTCAATTCGCTTACACTAGAGATATTCTAATTGATTGGAATATTCGTTATACTTATTTCTTATTAGAGCAAGAGAATGTTATTGGAAAAGTTTTAGCAAAAGACGAAGACAGTGTTTCTTCTCAGAACATCGTTAAGCCTAAAATGTGGAAACAAAAATTAAATAACATGTTTTCTGATCTTACTACTCGCGCTTTAATAGTTGATACTGCTTTTAGTATTTCCTCTTTAAGTGTTTCTTTAAATTCAACAAATCCAAATCGTTTTGATACTGTATTCAGTGCTAAGCGTAGTGGTGTTGGGCGTATATCTGCTACAACTGCTGTGATGGGTTTTAATTTCGGTTCAATAAACTAAAAAAAATATAAAGCATGTCAGTAATAGGTGGAGACATAACAGAAATTACATATAATCACCCGACTTTAGGTAGCGGTGTTATTTTTATAAAAGCAGCAGAAGATAGCACCTTTAATTTAGGTGGTGTTCGTTCTAACGACGATATGAATGGCATTGATGGTGGTGGTAGAATGATAACTCAATTAAACCGCCAACGTTGGTCTGTAGACGTTACTGTTGCTTGGGACATGAATGTAAATTTAGATTTAGAGAAGTTGTCTGCTTTGGCTGGCGACCCTTTAGATGCTGATTATACAATATCTCACATTAACGGTTCTATTTATGGAGGAACAGGTCGCCCTGTTGGAGATATAGCTGGAAACGGAAACGCAGCAACGTTCCCCTTGAAATTATCTGGCGGTGGTGTTCTTAAAAAACAAGCGTAATTATGAGCGATGTAATTTCAAAAGAGCAAGCAGAAAAAGAAGTAAATTCTTGGTTAGATTTTAAAAAAGTTTCTCCAAAAAAACGCGAAACATTAAAAGGCAATATTGCCTATTTAGTTGAAGCAATGATGGAAGGGCTTTTAGTTTTAGATCCTGAGACATTTGTATTTGAGCATACTTTAAAATTTCCGGTTGGTGATTTAAAAAAATTAAAATACAAGCCTCGTTTAACTTTAAAAGAAATTCAAGATAGAACTCAAGCAATTAAAACGCCAGGTCCGCTTGAGCAGTCGATAGCTTATATTTCTGCTTTAACAGGACAAAATTCTGCAATTCTTAAAGAAATGGATTCGGAGGATAACACGTTAGCAGATTATTTATCGTTTTTTTTTATGGCCTAGATAAAGACGATGCGGGTATAGATACAGTAATCACAACTGTCGTATTAGAACTTAAATGGCTGCCTAAAGATTTGGGTAGCCTTTTTTTTGATAGACAAGATTATAACGGAATAGTGTATTGGTACGATAGGGTTTTAGAATTAATTAAAAGAATGCAAACTAAATAACAATGGCAAAGCCTCTCATAATACCTAGTATATTTACTGCTGAAGACAAGATGTCTCCATCGCTTCGTAGTATGGGTAGAGGACTTGACGGTTTCACTCAAAAGGCTGAAGCGTTGGGTGCCAGAAGTGAAAGAGCGTTTAGAAAATTAACTCCGGGTTTAAGTTCAGCTTCAAAACAATTATTAACAATGGCTAGTACTGCTGCTGTTGTTGGTAGCGCTTTTGCTTTAGGTAAAAGTTCCATTGATTCCATAATGGATTATGAAACAGCGATGCAAAGTTTGCAAGCTGTTACCGGTGTTAGTAATATGGAAATGGTTGGTTTCAAAAAAGAAATTAATTCATTAGCTGGGTCAAGCAGAAAAAGCGCAATTGATGTAGCGAGTAGTTTTGAGACTATTGGATCAGCAATGTCTCAATACTTAGAAGATCCGAAAGGGTTAAGACAAATTGCCGAGGCTGGTATTATGTTGTCCAAAGCTGGTAGAACAGAATTGCAGCCGACATTAGAAAATCTAACTTCTATAATGAATCAGTTTGGATTAAAAGCTGAGGACGCTGCTAAGTCTGTAAACATTTTAACTGCTGGTGAAATTGTTGGTAGTGTTAGAACGAGCGAGGCGGCTGGGTATCTACAAGAGTTTGGAGCTACTGCTAAAAATATGAATGTTGATCTTGCAGAGTCTACAGCTTTAATTGAAGCGCTGGGTATTCAAATGTCTAAGGATAAAATTGCTGTTGGTGCCAGAAATTTATTAACAGCAATTTCTGCTGCTGGCGGGCTTGATGCGAAGGCTCAGGCGGACATGGTTTCTTCTGGTGTTAATATGAATTTTTTGATGGATAAGACTCAGAGTTTATCCGCAAGGTTACACGAACTTTCTAAAATATCTAAGGACCCGATTAAAATGGTTAGTGTTTTTGGAAAAGAAAACGTTACTGCTGGTCAGGTTATATTTAATCAATTAGGCACTTATGATAAGTACTTATTGAAGATACGAAGTACTGGAAAGGCAAGCGAACAAGCTGCTTTAAATTCAAATACGTTATCTAATGCTATTTCAGAATTAAAAAACTCTTGGTCCAATATGTTGACCAGTAGCGATGCTGCAAGTTCAGGATTGGAGCGTGCTAAAAGTGCTATTCGTTTTGTAACAGATAGTTTAGGTGAAATTGTAGGTGTTGGACTTGGTGTATTAAAGTTTTTTGCATTATGGAAGGCTTCAATAATAGCGACCTCTATAGTTACTGGCGGTTTAAATATTGCTTTAGGTATTCAGGGAGCGTTAACCGGAATTGTATCAGTAGCGGTTGGTAAAAGCGCATTGGCATTAAAAGCTTATGAATGGTCTACAAAAGCAGTTACAGCCGCTCAGTGGTTATGGAACGCTGCAATGAGTGCGAATCCAATAGGATTAGTTATAGCGGCTGTTGCTGGGTTAGTTGCTGGATTGGCTTATTTAGCTAGTCAATATAAAGGATGGGGTGAGCAGTGGGATATAATGATGACTGGAATGGGTTATTCTATTGATGCTTTTGTCTACCAAGCAAAATCAATGTGGGGCGTAATGTCGAATGCATTTGCTACTACTGTTGACGGAATGAAAATCATTTGGTATGGTTTTCAGAACGCAACCGGTGGAATGTCTGACGTTGCCTATGCCAATGAGAAAAAGAAAATGGCACAAGGTGCTAAGGATAGGCAAAATTATATTAAAGAAAATCAGTCGTTAGCAAATTTATCTGCTATGAATGCTGCTCTTTATACTGATAATGTATTAACCAGAAAAGGAAGTACGGCAGATGTTGGTGGTAGTGAAGCTGCTCAATCTGCAAATCGTCAACAAAAAATTAAAGATCTTGAAAGTTCTTGGGCTATGAAAATGGTAACTTCTCAACCTGGCGTTAAGGATGCTATGAATTTTCAAAGTACAAAAGTTGCTCAAGCAGAAAATACAACTACAACAAATAACGCAAATGCTAATGCTACTATCACAATTAAAAACGATGGTAATGTTCCGGTGGATGCTGGCAATGGAAATAATAAAAATTTCACTATAATGCCTAAGATGACTTCAACAATGAGCACTAAAAAATAAAATGGGATTTGATTTAGCTATAATAGAAACATTAAACGGTGGTGATCTTCAAAAGGTCGGTAACGATATTGGGGTTATTTACGGCAATGAAAATCAAGGTTATCTTGGAATGTTTGGTGGCAATATAGAGCAAAATACTGAGGCGATAGTTACAGTTGCTCAATCAAATGATTTTTGGGCAAATGCTTTATTATTTCCAGCAATTATTTCTCATCAATTTAATTCTAACACGGAGAGGGTTTTAAGTAGCACTCCTTTAACTAGCGCCGGTAGAATTAAAATTGAGAATGCAATAAAAACAGATCTTAAATTCATGGAGGATGCTGGAATAGAAATTACTGTTTCCGTTTCCATTCCAGAGACAAACAAGGTTACTGTTGAGATTAGAATAAAATATCCAACTGGTGAACAAAAAATTGCTATAATAAATTTTATAAAAAAGGCAACTGGTGACTTTTTCGCAAATGATTTTAATGAAGATTTTTTTATATGATAACAATACCAACTACTACTCAGATTTTTAACGGCATCATTAGCGACATGAATACCCAATTTGGTGTAAACATCAATCCTTTTGGTAAAGCTGTTTTAAGATGTCTTGCTGCTGTTCAAGCTGGAAAGCTAAAACTTTATTATTTAGCAATAGCGTTGCTTCAAAAAAACGTAGCGCCTGATACTGCAGATTATGAGACGCTTTTAAGATTTGGCATGATAAAGTTAGGAAGAGCGCCATTCCCTGCTGTTGCTGGACAATATGTTATACAGGTTACTGGTCAGATTGGAGCTGTTATACCTGCAAATTCAACATTTAAAAGTGACGACGATGCTTATAGTAAAGGCGTGCTTTACATGCTCGACTCAGCTTATACTTTAGTTTCTGCTGTTGATTCCATAACTGTTAGGTGTTTGACGCTAGGCACTGCAGGAAAACTAGAGACCGGCAATACGTTAACTCCAACGGCACCTATACCTTTAGTTAATAGTGATACTGGCTCGGCATCTGTTATAAGTGAATTTATTCAACCGCTTGCGGCTGAAGATACTGAGGTTTACCGTAATGCAGTTATATTATCTTATAGATTAGAGGCTCAAGGCGGAGCGGCCACGGATTATAGACTTTGGTCTCAAGACGCTCAGGGTGTAAAAAAAGTTTATCCTTATGCAAAGTCTGGATTCCAAGGTCAAATAAATTTATTTGTAGAAGCTACTATTGTTGATTCAGTTGATGGCAAAGGGACTCCATCCTCTTTGATATTGTCTAACGTGGAGCAGGTAGTTAACTTTAGTCCAGATACATCTTTGCCGGTTAATCAAAATGGTAGACGTCCATTGCAAGTGATGGTTTATTACTTGCCCGTAACAATAAAAACAATAGTTGTTACAATAACCGGGTATCAATCACTGACGCCGGCAAAACAAACTCTTTTATTAACTGCAATTACAAATACTATAAGTTTGATAAGGCCGTTTGTAGCTGCTGCTGATCTTGCGATAGACAAAAATGATATATTGGACAATAACAAGTTAATAGCCTCAATAATAACAGCAATTCCGGGATCTACTTTCTCAAGCGTTAGTTTTACAGTAAACGGATTACCGCTTAGTTCTTATACATTTATTAACGGAGATATACCTTACTTAAATCCTGCTGTAACATATAACTAATGCTTTACATTGAAGATAAAATATTAAAACTAACCAGACAATTATACCCTACTGGAAGAGCATGGAAAATGCCTTTTGGCGGCTGGTTTGAAACGCTTCATAAATCTTTAATTATAAGTGAAGCGAGAGCGTACAATGACGCTACGGCTATATTAACTAGTCTGCTGCCTGATAACCCTGATTTTACAGTTGATGACGCTACGGATTGGGAAAGAAGATTAGGGTTAATAACAAACCAGTTAACGCCGTTGGCTTTAAGAAAACAAGCTATTGCTAGAAAAATGCAAGCGCCTGGAGCTAACCCTGCAAAAGGGCATTATCTTTATTTACAATCTCAATTACAACTTGCTGGTTTTCCTGTTTATGTTTTTGAAAATATTAATTATCTTTACCCTACTGGTTTTAGTCAAAACAATCCAGTGAGTGTTAGTCCTAATCTTTTTTCTTTGTTTCAATTTGGGGACAAGCAATTTGGTGATACTCAAATGGGTGGTGGTTATACGAGTTTGATAGTTAATAGCATTGATGAGCAAGCTGATAATAATTTTAATATAGGTAATAATTTGAGAAGTACTTTTTTTATTGGCGGAGCGCCTTTAGGAAACTACGTTACTATTCCTTTATCAAGAAAAGAAGAATTTAGACAATTGATTTTAAATATAAAGCAAGTTCAGACCGTTGGATTTTTACTTGTAAATTACTATTAATACAAAAAAAATGAGACCATTAATAACAAAAACAAATGTTGATCCAGCCGTATATCCGTGGAACTATGGAAGGTCAAAAGATAATACCGGACTGAATGACGGCACGCCTTTAAATGAAGATACGCTCGGAGACTACATTCAGTTCTTTGATAGAATGATGTACCGAAGCGGTTTAATTCCAAACAACCTTGTCGATAATGGAGCTAATGGCTGGCAGTTACATCAAGCACTTCTTCAGACGATAGCGGCTTATAAAAATATTTATACTTATTCGAATAGCGCCACTTTAACTGATGATAATTTTGGTTCGGTTAGTTATTTTTTTAGCTTTTTTGCGGGAACATTTACCCTTCCGTTAGCTAGTATAAATAACGCTACTAAAAAATTAAATATAAAGAATGTTTCATCTAGCGATCTTACTATAATAGTTCAAGGCGGAGATACTATAACGCCGTCTGGAGTTCCTTTTGTATTAAAAATGTTTGATGAGATAGAACTCACTTCCGTTGGAATTGGAATGTGGGTGGTTAATAGGATCTACAGATATGTTCCACCTCCAGTTACCGTGTCTGCATTTTTAAATAGCTGGTCTGCTGTATCTACTGTTAAGTACAGAATAGACGGTGAGGGTACTGTTACTATTCAGGGTTTGGTTACAAATGCCTCTTTGGCTAACGGAGTGATATTCAATCTACCGGTTGGTTATAGACCAACTAGTAATAGGTATTTTACTCAAATGGTTTTGGACGGTGCGGTTTATGTTCCTGTTCAAATGACAGTTGCTACAAACGGAAACGTTTCTGCTCAATTAGGAGCATTAACAGGGCCAGCCGTTACGGTTGCGGTTGATGGTATTGTTTTTAATATTGATTAATGAGAATTAACATTAATACAGACGCTGTAGTTTCAATGACTAATAAGTTAGAGAAACTAAGGAAGTCAGCGCTTCCGGCGGCTGTATGCGGCACATTGAACGATGCTGTCTATAATGTTAAGACAGATACTATGTTGAAGTCTTCAAGAAATAATTTTATTAATCGTGAAAAGAATTTTTTTAAAGCAAATAGCACTTATCAAAAAGCTACTGGCTTTAATATTAGCTCCATGGCTGCGTCCGTTGGATTTGTTTCTAGGGGTGGATCAAACCATTCTGTAGATGACTTAGAAGAGCAAGAGCATGGCGGAGCGATTGATAAAAAAAGTTTTATCCCAACCGTTTTTGCTCGTAAAGGAAAAACACATACCGGTTTAGTTAAAACAAATGCAAGATTAAGTAAAATTAATAAGATAATAAATGTAAAGGATTCAGTAGGCAAAAGTCAAAAAGAAAAATTTGTCATTGCAGCCTCTGTTGCTGGACGTGGCGGTTTTGTTTTAAGAAATGATATTTTGTTTAGAATTGATACTGCTCCAAAAAGTAATTTAAAAAGTAAAAAAGCAAATTTTAAGGCCACGCCTTTATATTCATTTAAAAAAGGAAGGAATGTAAAAGTAAATCCAACTAATTTTATGCAAGAGGCTTCTTTGAATACTCAAAAGAAGCTTGACGATTTTTATATTAAACAAGGCGAACGCCAATTAGCAAAAGTTTGGAAATGAGTTGGGAAGATAAAATAGAAAAAAAATTAACCATAACAACTGGAGACGGAAAGATTTTTGATGTTATATGGATAAATGCCACTCAATCAATTGAATGGCATGGTTCTGAGTTTTCGTTCTTGGAAGTGGACGGAACTTATGCTCGCAAGAAAAAAGTGCTTGGAAGGAAATTTCCTTTGGAATTTTATTTTCAAGGTCCAAATCATTTAGATGAGTTTAAGCGATTCTCAAAGTCTTGCGGTGATACAAGGCCTTGCGTAATAGAGCATCCGCTTTATGATGTTATCACGGCTCAGATATTTTCATTGAATGTGGATAATACCACAATGAATTATTCTAAAGTAACTGCAACTGCTATAGAAACTATAACTGATGAAAATCCAATAACGGTAATTGACCCGGTTGACAGTATAGATCAGAAGAAAGTAAGCTTGGATTTATTTTCTGAAGCTGAACTTTCTGAACCGCCGTCTTTGTCTGATGTAAACACTTTAAATTTAACAAACGAGCAGAGCTATAAGCAAGGGGTTAAAATAATAACCATACCAGAAGAAGCTCAAGATTATTTCAATGCGCTGAGTACAGCTTCTAATTACGTGAATACTATAACTGCCAGTCCTATATTGGCAATGAGGGCTACTATTTCATTATTAACTTTGCCGTCTAAATTTACCGCAAATGTGAAAAGTAGAGTTGGTACATTAGCTTCTCAATTTGTAAATTTAAGAAGAACAATTATTGGATTATCAACCGTGCCGTCTAAGCAACTTTACGAAATACAGGGGTCTGCTTTAATTTCATCAATGTGTTTGGCAGCATCTACGCCGCTTAGCGGTGATTATAAAAACTCAACAAGCGCTTTAAACATAGTAGACTCTATATTATCTAATTACAAATTATTTTTGGACGACATTGATTCTCTTCAGGACACCAATGGATCAGACCCAATATTTTTTATTCCCGGTTTTGATTTAATGAGTCAGTTAAATGATCTTATAAATTTAACAGTAAGTAGTTTAATAGATATAGCTTTAAGTGGCAGGCAAGAAAGATCTTTAATTCTTACTGAAGATAATAATTTAATTAAACTTACGCATTTGCTTTATAGTTTAGATCCAAGCGATGCTAACATGGTCGAGTTGATGGAGAATAACAATTTGACTTGGCGACAAATGCTTGGTATAGATAAAGGAACTAAAATAATTTATTACATATAATGGCTGGTTTAGTATTAAAAGTAAATACAAGACAATCTGATACTGGCGACGTAATAAGGACCGTTAAGTATTTCAACAGATTTAAAATGGAGTTGAAGTACGATTCTATTGCTGACACTTTTGCTTTTGATTTTTATTTTGATCCAAATAATGCCGAGCACGCTGAGGTGGCTTGTGTTAGTCACTACCATGAATGTTCTATTTATTACGATGACGAATTGCTAATAAGTGGATATATGTTATCCCAATCTTTTGGGGACGAGCCAAATCCGCAATTAGTGGCTATTGGCGGTTACTCTAAAGCTGGCGTGCTGGAAGATTGTGATATACCCACTACGATGTACCCTTTAGAAAGTAACGGGTTGAGTTTTAGACAAATCTGCCAAAAGATATTAAATGAATTTAACACTCATATTAGAAGTAAAAAAAATCATTTTAAATTAACCGTTTCTGATGTTGCTCTTGTTAACGCTGGCAAATCTATATCTCAAAAAGTTGACACTTCTATACCAAAGTCTACCGCAAAAGAAAGCGAAAATATAAAATCTTATTTAACTGGCCTTGCAACACAGCAAAACTTAGTTATATCACATACGCCTGATGGTAATTTATTAATAACAGAAGCTGACACTAGTAGTTCGCCGATTTTTGATATAGATGTTACTAACGAGCAAAGTAAAAAAGCAGTTGGTTTTATAGGAATGTCTCTTGATTTTAATGGACAACAAATGCACTCTCATATAACTGTAATAAGACAGGCTGGCAAAGAAAACGGGAACGCTGCTGAATATACAATAAGAAATCCATTTGTTCCAGTAGCTGCCGTTTATAGGCCAAAGACAATTATACTTACATCTGGAAATGATGTTACAATACAAGAGGCGGCTGAAAATGAATTAAGAAAAGAATTAAAAAATATAAACCTTGTAATAAAATTGGATAGAGGCAAATTGAATAATAAGTTTATCCGTCCAAATAATGTATGTCGTATTAAGAATAAAAACATTTTCTTGTACAAATCGGTTAGATGGTTTATAGAATCAGTAACATTCGATGTTGATGCTGACAAAGAAACATCTTCGTTGAAATGTGTTCCTACCTTTGTTTATAGCAAAGAAAAAATAGTTAATTTTTTTGTAGACTCTCACCAAAATTTACCTAGAATATGAAGCTATTATCAGTAACAAGCACTAGTTTTAATAACATAAAACAATTAGTAGTTAAGGCATGGAACGGAAGGTCTAATACTTTAACAGCAGAAGAAGTGTCGCCTTATGGCGTGGATAGCAATCCGATAAAAAAAACAATTGGCGTTTATGCAAGAACTGAAGCTGATGGCGATGAGGTTTTTTTGGGTTACATAAATAAAAATAGATTGGCTGAGTCTGGAGAAACGAGATTTTTTTCTACAGACGATAATGGCACCCTTAAAAATTATATTTGGTTAAAAAAAACAGGCAACATTGAGATTGGCGGCAGTTCAGATAACATGGTTCGTTATAGTAAGTTGGAGCAAGCGTTTAATCAGTTGAAGTCCGACTTTAATAATTTGGTTATAGCTTACAATACCCATATCCATCCTGTTCCAAATGCTGTTCCGTTAGCTCCTGGTCCGGTAGTAACAACCCCTACTGTATCGTCCGGGTCTCCGTCTACAGCAAATATTTTACCGGCAAAAATCAATGAAATAAAGACTTCATAAAAATAACTATATTTGTAAAATGAGCGGCGAAATAATATATACCAGTATTCCAGCTATTATAGATAGTTGCACTACTCTTGATGCTAGAATTGCGATGTTAAATTTAATTTTAAACGCAATGGAGACCACGTTATTAACAGCGGCTTCTACCGGAAAGTTTGAAACTTACAGGTTAGATACTGGTCAAACCAAAAACGAAGTGATCTACAGAAGTGTTGCTGAGCTACAATCGTCTTATGAAAAACTTTTAAAAACTCAGCAATTATTGATGTCACGTAGGGACATATCAACTCAAGGCAGAGCGCACAGATTAGTAAGTAATAAATTCTTTAAAGGATAATTAATGGAAAATAAAAATAAATGGTGGTGGCCTTCAGCCGCTTCTAATAATAAAGAGCGGGTTTCTGAAAAAAAATTACCACAACAATTTTTTAATAGAACGTCGCCAAGCAATTTAGTTTTTGTTAGCGGTTTTGATGGCGAGAAAGATCTCGGTGGAATCGGACCGCCAGTTGATTATTTTTTAGATTATCAAAGATTAAGATCAAGAGGTTGGGATTTTTATTTAACCAATGAAGTTGTTCAGATAATAGTTAATAGAATGACCACTTGGACAATTGGTTGCGGTTTGAAATTAGAATCTGAGCCGGACGAAGTTGTTTTGGCTACAGAGAATATTAAAATAAAGCCACAAGAATTTTCAGAGAGAGTGGAGGCGAGATTTTCTATTTATAAAGAGTCTCTTGAATCTTCTTTTAATGGAATGAAATGCCTATCTCAAATCGAATCAACTTGCTATAAAAACGCTAAGAACGGTGGCGATGTCTTGGTTGTGCTTAGGGTGGTTAAAGGAGTTGTAAAAACTCAATTGATTGATGGAATGCATGTCGTATCTCCTATGTACGGCAATGATCTTAATCCGAATGTACTGGCTAATGGCAATAGAATAGTTAACGGTGTTGAAATGGATGACTCAGGCGAGCACATTGCTTATCACGTTAGAAACGCTGATTTAAAATACCAAAGAATAATGGCTAAAAGTAAGTCTACCGGAATGAGGCTAGCTTATTTAGTTGGTGGATTGGAATATAGATTAGACGATTCAAGATGCGCTCCGGCACTTGCCGGTGTATTCAACACACTTGCTAAAATGGATCGCTATAAAGAAGCAACATTAGCAACTGCTGAAAGTACAGCAGATACTTCCTTGCAAATAGTCCACGATGCTCAAAGCACTGGAGAAAATCCTTTAAAGGATAGAATCCTTCAAGCTAAAGATGCTTTAGCTAATGATGGCACTATTCCGGTTGATGCTTACAATAAAGAATTAGCTAATAAAGTTGCAATACAAACAGAGGCTTCTGTGTTTAATTTAACTCAAGGGTCTGAAATAAAACCTATCGAGAAATCAAAAGGTGAATTATATTTTAAAGATTTTTGGTCAGTGTTTTTTGATCTTGTTTGTGCCGCAATGGGAATACCACCAAACGTTGCTGCCTCAAAATATGACACATCTTTTAGCTCAGCAAGAGCGGCCATTAAAGACTGGGAACATACTTTAATTGTAGAGAGATATAATTTTGCTTTATCTTTTTTGCAACCGATTTATGAGTTATGGTTGCATTTAGAAATAATGCAAAGCAAAATAGATGCGGTTGGTTATTTCCAAGCATTTATTGACGATAATTTTATGGTACTTTCTTCATTCAGAAAAGCACGCTGGATAGGTGATAACGTTCCGCACATTGACCCTTTAAAAGAGGTTACAGCAGAAAGATTAAAACTAGGAACAACTGGAGCGGCTATACCGCTTACTACGGCTGAAAGAGCTACCGCTGTAACAAATGGTGGAAAGTTTTCTCAAAATATGAAGCAATACGCTAAAGAATTAGAGGAAAGTAAAACTCTTGGAATAGAGGATGAATCGCTTGAGCCGAAAGAAAAGGAAGATAAAAAAGAAGATTAATATTATTTTTTATTTTCTTCAGGCATTATCTTGTAATCGGCAGGATAACTTTTAACCCATTCTCTTATTACAGGCCTAAGCAGCGTGCTCATTGATTCGCCGGTGTTTTTTGAAATAGCCTTTATTTGGTTTAAAAGATCTTCACTCTTGTTAGTGATTCTAATATCATAATCAGGTTGGTTTCTTGTTTTTCTCTCGACCATGCTGCAAATATAAAATAAATTCCGGTAAGTGGGTAATTTTTAACTTTGTTTTTTTTGTATTGTTGTATTTTTACAAACAAATGAAAGAGCTATATCTATATTCTCCAATTTATTCATTTATCGCTGAGTCGGTGGTTGCTCAAATTGAAGAAAATATGGGAAACAAAGTTACGCTTCGCGTTACTTCTCCCGGTGGTAGTGTTTTTCACGCGTATGGAATTTATGCTAAAATGAAAGAGCACGGAGACGTTTCTATTAAGGTAGACGGCTCGGCAGATTCGGCAGCTTCATTTTTACCATTTTATGCTAAAAATGTAGAATGTTTAGATGTATCTCGTTTTACTTTCCACCGCGCAGATATGTTCGTTGAAAATCCAGAAGAACAAAAGTTCTTAGACGGGGTAAACAAAGATTTAAAAAATCAAATGTTAAAGAAAATAGATGCCGATGTATGGTTAGAAATAACTGGCATTTCTATAGACGACATGTTTAATCCTGCAACAAGAAAAGATGTTACCATCACTGGAGCTGAGGCTAAAAAAATAGGCTTAGTAAACAAGGTAGTTAAATTAACTCCTGAAATGGAAAAAGAAATCGCTGCATTTTCTTTTAAAGCAGTCGATATGTTAGATGATAATAAAGAAAAAAACATAACCATGACAATTGAAGAATTACAACAGAAGCATCCGGCTGTATTTGCAGCGGTTAAAAAAATCGGTGTAGACGCAGAGAGAGACCGCGTTGGCGCTTGCTTAGCTTTTATTGATGCAGATCAAAAAGGCGTTCTTGCTGCTATTAAAGACGGCAAGGAATTAACGCAAACTCAAATGGCAGAGTTTTCTGTTTCCATGATGAAAAAAAATTCTGTAAAAGGAGTTGAAGCTGAAAGTGCTGAAACTGTAATTACAGATGATAAAGATAAAAAAACGGTAACTGACGCCGCTAAAGCCGCTGAATTAAAAGCTTTTGAAGAGTCTTTAGACGCTAACATTAAAAGAACAGTAGCTTAATGAGTTCACAAACAACTACAGTAAATACTGGTAGCCAGTATTTTGTAAATACAAACACAGCTAAGGTTTTCTTAGGCGGAGAAATTTCTCGCCAAGAAGCTTATGTAAATAACTCAACTTACAATCCAGTATTATTACCAGCCGGAACGGTTATGGGAAGAATCACTGCGAGTGATAGAGTTGTTCCTTGTAGCGCTTATGCTACCGATGGATCTCAACAGCCAATTGGCGTGTTGATTGATGACCTAAGCTTAGCCGCTGGTTCTTCAGCACCAGTTGGAATCGCAGTTGGTGGTCGTGTAGCTCAAGATCAATTAGTTTTCTTCCCAACAAGTAACGGACAAACAATTGAAACTGTTTCTGGAACTCGTAGAATGAAGGATTTAATTATGGCTAACACTCAATTGATTCTTATTCCGTCTACAGAAATGACCGACTTTGATAATTCATAAAATTTAAAAATTAAAAAAACACAAATATGCCACAGATAGCAGTAACAGACGCAATGGGTTTATATACCAAAAAACTAGTTGCAGTTTATAAAGATCGCCCAAAGCCTACAAGTTTCTTGCGTTCGTTTTTTCCAAGCGTGTTGTCACCAACATTGGAGGTTTCTATTCAAGTTCAACGTAGCCGCGAAAAGGTAGCGGTTGATGTTCAGCGTGGAGATTCTGGAAATCGTAACCAGTGGACTCGTTCTACAGAAAAGACTTTCATTCCGCCTTATTTCCGTGAGCGTTTTGATATTACAAAATTACAATTGTATGACCGTTTGTATGGTGCTCAAAGCATTGACGATGCAATTTTTGCAGCGTTAATTAATGACATCGTAGATCATCAATTAGAACTTCGTGAAAAAATCGAGCGCAACATTGAGCTTCAGTGTAAGCAGGTTTTAGAGACTGGAGTTGTTACTGGTGCTACATTCAGTATTGATTATAAGCGTAAAGCAGCGTCTATCGTTAACGCTAACACTCTACCTACTATTGGTGGTTATTGGACAACTGGTGCTACTGACGTTTTTGCTCAAATTGCTGTTGGTTGTAAATTCATCCGTACAGTTGGAAAGATGCAAGGCGGAACTTTTAATTTCATTATGGGTGAAGATACTGCTGCTGCTTTATTTAAAAATACAACATTTTTAAATCGTCAAAACTTATTCAACATGAAGTTGGATGATGTTATGCCGCCTCAAGCAAATGCAGTTGGTGCTGATTTTCATGGCCAGATCACTTGTGGTGTTTACAGAGTAAATCTTTGGTCTTATCCAGAATTTTATGATGACGCTAACAACGTATCTCAACCGTACATCAACCCGAAATTAGGTATCTTGTTACCTGAGAAAACTAAATTTGTTACCGCATTTGGAGCTGTTCCTCAAATCGTGAATCCTGGCGCGTTGCCAATCATGGGCGAGTTTATTATGACAGACTACAAAGACGTTGACGCTCGCGCTCACTATTACGATGTTGAAGCTTGTCCATTAGCGGTTCCGGTTGCTATTGATACAATGTGGACCATTCAAACAGTGGCATAAATAAAACAATTAATTAAAATAAAGGGTGGGTTATTAAGGTTGCCCACCCTTTTTTGCTTAATATGGGACTGATAAAACAAGCAGAATTAGATCTAAAAGAAATTACTACAAATGGTAGTGAGTTTGGCGAAGCTGTTGTTTTTACTTCTGCTGTAAACGGCCAAGTTGCTGAAATAAATTGTCTTCATAGCGATATAAATGTTGTTATAGGATTTAATGAAGCTGGACAGCCAGTTCATAGCAGAAAAGTTACCGTTGTATTTAGCGAAAGCGCTTTATCGGACTTAGGTTATCCTACAAGAAATTCTTCCGGACAGATAGCCATGAATAAAGACAAAGTGGATATTGCAAGCGTAAATAAACCGGTTAAAAATTACGTTGTAAAATCTCAGTTACCAGATAGTACCGTTGGGCTTATTACTTTATTTTTAGAAGATTATGACAGCTCTAATTAATTACACAATAACAGAAAGAAACTTTGAACTAATACGCAATCGTATTGGTGAAATTTTATTTGTGGAATTAGATAATCAGTTTAAAAGATACAATCCATTTGCGGCAGTTGACGGCGTTTATATTGAACGAAAAAAACCTATTGACGAGAACGAAACTTCTTTTATAAATGTTTCTGTTATTTCAGGAGACTTCGATAATAAAAATGTTAGAAGTAAGGATGGGACTATTCAGTATGCTATTGATGTTTTCACAAGAATGGCTTCCAAAAATGGTAAACCTGGGGATAAAGAATCTCAATTAAAAACGACTCGCTTGCTTGGAATTTGCGATTATATTTTAGAAAATTCTCAGTACAAAAATCTTGGCTTTGCTCCCGGATCAATTGGGCATACTTTGGTTAAACAACTTCAAGTGGCTGACCAAAACGCTCAAGACGTTGCTAATATAGCAATGGGTAGATTAACGATGACAGTTAGGGCAATAGAACAAAACGCTTTAGTTAGTGGTGTTCCTTTGTTAACGAGCGTTACTCAATTTAATTTAGAATACACGAATCAAGGTTATCAATATATAGATTAATGACAGCTATTAGTAGATCAGCGTTAGTTACGTTGCTTGGGAATAAAGTTATAACTGGTAATAATGCTACCACTGCTCAGAACATTCGTGATTTTGAGAATAATGTTATTGATTCTTTTGTGAATAGCACTGACGACGCAGATGTAGCTAACGGCTATATGAAGATCTCTGCTAGTGGAATTGTTAATGTATCTTTTATAAAAAAAACGGCGCCTACGGGTCAGTTTTTAAGAGACGATGGAACTTGGCAACCGGTTGGTAGCGCTGGAACTCCAACCCTTCAACAAGTATTAACGGCTGGTTCTACACTTGTAGGAAATAATTTAGTAACTGGAACAGGTGATTTAACCTTTGGTAGTTTAGATGCTGGAATTTATGAAAGCACGATAAAATATTCAGGCTCAACTATTTTACACACTGCTTACGATGGAATAGATACGGGGTTGTTTACACAAACGCCAAACGATAATATATTTACAAAAAAATTAACAGTAAATAATTTTAGTTTATTTACATCTAGTGGAACGCCTGCGAGCGGTGAGCCTAATTACTTTTTAAGCACAATTACAGTACCGACTGGTAATCAGTATAACATAAGGTCTACTTACACGGTTAATTCAATTGCTAATAACTCGGCGTATAGAATTGGCGGTATATTAGGAGAAACATATATTTCTGCAACAAACTCAGGAGCATTAGGTTTTGCAGTTGGGACTTATGGATATATTCAAAACTACGGAAGTGGTTTAATCACAAGAGCTATTGGCTCTTATAATATAGTAGCTAATAGAAGTACTGGAAACATAACTAATGTTTATGGTGGTTATTTTAAAACAGAAAATGATACTACTGGAACTTTGACGTTTAATGCTGGTGTTTTTATAGAAACTCCGTCTAATAGTGGAACTATTACAACAAATCACGGTGTATATATTTCAGCTCAGGCTGGGGTTGGATCTTCAAACTTTGCACTATATAGCGCTGGTGCTTCTGATAATTCTTATATAGCTGGTTCTCTTACAATAGCAACAAGTCTAACATCAACAACTGTAACCAACACACCAAGTTTAGTTGGTACATCTGTAAATGGTATAAGTTACAAATCAACTACTGGAAACCCAACAGCAACCGATGCCGCACACTTATTTCTTGGAGGCAATAATGGGGCAATTGAAATAATCAGATTTTTAAACAACGGAAATATAAGGATCCCTAATGCAAGGGTTATTCAAGGATTAGATAGCTCCGGAACGTATAGAGATTTATTTACTTGGTCGGGTGGTGATAATATTAATATAAATGGAAGACCGGGTTCTACTGATATAACTTTAAATCCAACATCTGGTGGCTCAGGGTTGGTTATAAAATCAACAGGAGATGTTGGTGTTGGTGTTGGAACTCCACAGGCAAGGTTAAATATAATTAAAACAACTGAGCAACTAAGAGTTGGATATGATGCGAGTAATTATTTTAGATCAATAGTAAGCATTACAGGAGTTACAACAATTTCATGCGCCGGAACAGACCCTTCAATAAAAATATTGGATAGTGCAGCGCATAAATTATCTTTTTGGAATGCTGCACCTGTTGTTCAACCAACGGCGGTCACAACAGTACAGGGTTTTTACAATGCAATGTCTTCAATAGGACTTATAGCTGCTGGAACAATTACATTGCCAACTGGCTACGCAAAGTCTATTAATAACATAGCCATAAATACAACTGGAGGCGCTACCGGTAATACAGATTATTATTACTTTTGTACAGCAACTTTAACTTTCACTTTGCCAACTGCGGTTGGAAATACTAATACATATTACATTAAAGTAACATCAGGAACTTTAACAATTGACACTACATCTTCTCAAACAATAGATGGCTCACTAACAATAACTACTAGCGTAGCAAATACAGCTTTCACTTTAATTTCAGACGGCACTAACTGGCAAATTATATAAAACATGACTTATTATCCAAATAACCCAAACGGACAAGCAACAAGTGCAAATAGCACTCCTGTTGTTTTATCAACTTCGCAAGAATTAATTTTACAGACAACTAGCGATAAATTGCCAACGGCTATTAATGATATGCCATCTGACGTAACGCCTTCTTTGCCTGTTAGAATTTCTCCGCAAAAATATAACGACTGTTCTTTTGCACAAGTAGGAAGTGGATTATTAACTACTGATTTTACACAAATATCAATTGGTACTGGTATGGCGGTTAATCAAAGTGCAGGTAATTTAGTTATTACAACTGGTACAACTGTTAACGCTGAGTTTGTTGCTCGTGGAATTTATCAAGTAAACGGAGCACAAACATTAAAACAAATCACTACATTATCTCAAAGAATAGTAAACAACAACTTTTTTATTGAGTTGGTTGATATTATTGGTGATACTTTAGCTTATAACATTGTAAATACTACAACTGTTGATGTTACTAAAACAGCCCATGGATTCACCGCTCAAAACGTAGGGCAAAGAATGGATTTATGCGCTTTGTCAAGCGTTGGTGTTCCAATGGAAGGTGTAATAGCCTCAATTCCGGATGCTAACACTATTCGCTTTACCGTTGCCGGTTATCCTGCAAGTGGTTCCGGTACTTTATCTTTAACAGGATATAATAAAATAGAATTACTTTACACGGGTACTACCGCTACAAATGCAACGTTTAATACTAGACGTAAAGGATGGCAAAATACAGCCGTTACAGCAACTATTAATACTTCGGCTTCGGGACATTTAGCAGCTATCAATACGGAAAATGGAGTAAGTTCATTATCTGATAAAACATTAGTAGCTGGTATAGCCTTAACAGATAGAACAAGTTGGGACACGAATACCCCACAGCCAGACGTTAATATGTTTGTTCAAATTAGAGCAAAGAACGGAACAACTGCACCAGCTAGTACAACCACTTGGACTATTGGAATGATTAGAGTTGAAGATTATATTGCCTCACAAGTATCTATTGTTTCAACTAGACAACAAAGTTTAAATAACAGTTTACCTGTTCGTGTTTTATCCGCTCCAAGTACGGCAGTTACAGGAACTATCACCGCAAGTAATACAGCAGGAACTGCCGCTCATTCGGCTGCTGTTTCGGGAAATCCTGTTTATGTAAACGGTAAAGTTGTACCAAGTACTATTGCAACAGTTGATGTTAGTTTGGTTGCTGGGGATGCTGGAGGACTACCAACTACAACAGGTCAACAATTAATTATTAAAGAAAATTCAACAGCCGAATTAGATTATAACTTTAACTTTTCAACCGTTGCAAGTACAGTAACCGTTCAGCCATTCGTTCCCGCAAGTGGAACGGCTTCCGTTAGAAATTACATAAAACAATTAGCAATATCAACAGATGCACTTGGCACAGGTGGTGTAGCTTGGATATTAGATGGTGCTTTGACCGTTTCATCAATAGCAATAACAACAGGGCTTTGTACTACTTCAACAAATCACGATTTAAAGATAGGTGATTCAGTTGTTTTTACTGCATTGGCAGCAGGAACAGGCGTAAGTACAAATACTGTTTATTACGTTACTTCGGTAGGCTCGGCAACTACTTTCAATTTTGCTTTAACTATTGGTGGTGCAAACGTAGTGCCATCGGTAGCGTACACAGGAACTACGGTGTATAGAATTTTATACCAACAACATTTTAGAGCAACGGGTATTCCGCAAACAACTATAATTACTTTTCCTAATCCATTAAGAGGTATTGCCAATATGATAACTAACTTTTTAATACCTACAACCATGACGAGTGGAACTATTTATATTACTTCGACTGGATATAGAGGTTTTTAATAATTAATTTTTATTATATTAGCAGCATGAAAAAAACTATAACATACCAAACCCTAATTTCGTTCGTAAACGAAGCGCATGTTTATTTAGAAAAAAACAAAGACAAAGAAACTGAATTGACATCGGCCATTAAGTCTGTTCAAAAGCAAATAAGAAAAGACGAACTCATCGAAGAGTATCAAGAGAAAATAACAAACAACAATCTTGATAAGTGTGCTGTTGATGAAAAGACAAGCGTGATCTTAAAAGATGAAAAAGGCGGATTAAAATTTACGGTTGAAAATCAAAAAGCTGTAAACAAATTCAACAAAGAATTGTTGAAAGAGACAATTGAGATTCACCAAAGAATTCCTGCCGGTATCGAAGATCTTGAAAAAGAATTAACTGACCTTCAGCGTGAAGCTTTTTCTGGAATTGTAATAACTGAAATAAAAGAGATTGAGGACTAATTGCTGTGGACCTTCTTAAACAGAAAATTGATCTTAAAACAGTAATTACCTGCCTGGTTTTTATAGCCGGGCTTATTGCTAATAATTTAAAAACCGAATACACAATAAAGGTTTTGATAATTGAACTTGAAAATAAAGACAAAATACACGATTTGCAAATTCAAGAATTGAAAGACAGAAAATGAAGTTAACAATTTTATCAATAAGCGCTCTTTGTATTTTCTCAGCAGCGGAAATAAAAAGAGCGTTTTTAGCTAAAGAGAAATTATTATTGGTTGAGGAAATTTATAACTCTAATAACCTGCAGATTATTTCTCCAATAGAAAACTTATTAGTAAGCATGGACGATTCAAGCGCTCAAATGGTGTTTAAGTACAGTCCTGTTAAAAAAAGAAGAGTGCCGCGTAAACCAATAAAAATTGATGCTTTTATTGAGCCGGAAAAAATAACCACAAAGCCAATAAGAATAAAAGTAACCAGAGTAAAAGACACGTTATGAATAAACTGAAATACTTAATAATCCATTGCACGGCTACGCAAGAAGGAAGAGAATTAACTGCTGCTGATATAGTTAAAATGCATACCTCTCCGCCGCCAAGCGGTAGAGGTTGGTCTCAGGTTGGTTATTCAGACATGATTCATTTAACTGGATTGGTTACAAACTTAGTTCCTTATAATGAAGATGGAATAGTTCAACCTCGCGAAGTTACGAATGGCGCGTTAGGACTGAACGGTGTTGCTCGCCATGTTGTTTATGTTGGCGGTGTAGAGCGTGATGGTAAAACACCTAAAGATACGCGAACCGAAAAGCAATTATTATCGCTAAGAAATTATGTCAACCATGTAATTGCTGCTCATCCGGAAATTCAAATTTTAGGCCATAATCAAGTTGCGGCAAAGGCTTGTCCATCGTTTAGCGTTCCGGTATGGCTTAAAGCAATTGGTGTAAACGAGAAAAATATTTATAAAAAAAATTAACCATGTCGTATTTCAAACCAAACACAAAAAAGGCAATTAAGATCGCCACCGCCATTAAAGGATTGACCACAACCTTGGCGACAGCGGCGTTTGTAACATCAAGCGCTAATTATACTTTAATTATTTTAATTGTAGGAGCGGCGGCTAATGAGTTGATAAATTTTCTTTCAGACGCGGAGGATCCAAAATCTAAAATATAATGAGAAAGATAACACCAAGACAATACAGTTACATTTTTTTAATTATAATCGCTGCGCTTTTTGCGGTTGGATTTACATCTTGTATCAGCGAAAAGAAACGCGCTAAGATTTGCGCCTCATGCCCGGTTATTACTGAAGTTGTAACACACGAAACGGTTACTCCGTTCGATACAGCTCTATATATTTCCAAAACCGGAAAAGATTTATCATTCAAAGCAAATGATAGCGACTGCTGCGTTTTAGTTACAGCATTGTACGCTTCAATGGCGGCAAACAACGGAACTATTACCGCTAAAAAAGACGGCATTAAATCGTCTATTTTTAAAGCCAAAGGTGTAATTGTCTTTAGATGTGAGGCAGATAGTTTAAAGGAAATAATCAAGGGTCTCAGGACGGTTAAAAACACTTTCAAGACAGAAACCAAGGTTATAGAAAAACTATGTGAATTGGATCATAGAAAATGGCTTGATGAACTGGCAAGAAAATGGTTGTGGTTAAGTCTTATTATTTTATCAGCGTATGGATTATTTAAGTTTGGTCCAAAACTACTCAAACCGTTTTAATCTTTCAACCGAAAGACTATCTCTTAAATTTTCAAAATAAGCTTTGTCTATATCGTGCTTTTGTTTTATATCAATGGTAATTCTTAACGCCATTGATCCAACTGCTGACCCCCAAAACGTGTGGTAAGCGTCTGAGTTAGAACAAACACCAAGCCCCCATTGTTTATCCCAAATAGCTTCTTTAAAAACACCAGCTCCGCCACCAATAATAGCTCCGCCCAAACACGCTTTCCATGTTGAATTTGTTTTCTTATAAATCCACCAGCCAGATCCTGCGGTTATAAAAGTACCAGCCCAAACGTGCCAAGCTTTATCATCAAACTTTTCAAATTTTATTGGGCCATTTCCAGCATGTAATATTGTTGGAATAATTATTAAAAGCAAAATTATTTTTTTCATTTCTTTAGTTGTTTGAATTGGTCGTAAAGTTCTTTAATTAAATAATGATTTGTTATAGCCGCTTTTTCTTTTTTACTAATGTATAAAACACATTTATCTATTGTAACTGATCTATTGTAATTTTTACTTAACCACTCAGCAAACTCCACTGCATCACTCTCAACAGGCTTTTGTAGGTGGGGTAGAAGTTTATTAAGAGTATTTTGTAATAAATCAGCCGCTTGTTTTTCACTAAAACATTGCAAATATAGTACAGAGTGTTCTTGTAAAATATACTTCACTCGATCCAAGTCAACTTCTTTCTTTGGTTCTTCTTTGGGTTGGAATAAAGCATTTACAACCGTATCAATTGCATCGCCTAATTCTTTAGGCTCTGCCATAAAATGTATATCACTACCTTTACGCCATTTATTGTGATTAGCTAATATCTCAATAGCTTTCTCAATCTGTTCTTTTTTATCCATTTTGGTTGGGATTATAGGTTAATGCAAAGTGTTTGTTACCGCCAATTTCTTCTCCTTTAAAGCCAGCAGTCCATCCGAAATTATATGAATCCACAATTGCGTGGCGTTCTTTTTCTTCAAACTCAACAAGTTTATCGGTTACTTCTTGAGCCGTAAATGTTTTACGAGGGTCTTGATTATCAAAAAATTCTATTAATTCTGTTAATGTTGTCTTCATCTTATTATGGTTTATTTGTTAGGCGTTTGTAGTTAGTTAGTGCAAGGCTAGTATAATCAACATCTTCTAATTCGCAAGCCATATCGTGAGCAGCCTGCTTTAGTTGGGTGTATTTAGAATATAAGTCATCGTAACCTATAATCTTTAAATCTAACTGCCTTTGACGCTCTTGGTTTTGTTGGTTGGCGTAATTATATCCTTTTACAAAAGCATCTATTTTTAAGACACGTTTGTTATGCAATTTTACAGAGGTTATATGATTTTCTTTTCTGCTTATTGGATAAACTGTTTTAGCTATTTCCTCAGCCGTTTTTGTTTCGCTCATTGTTATTTGGTTTTATGTTGTTTAACAAAATAAATTATTTCTAATTGTTTAATTCCCATCTTTCGTTATTTTAATCAGCGCAGTAAATGCACTTAGTTTTTAATTCTATTAATTGTGTATTTGCTTTTAAATATTGCGTTCTATAATACAATATATCCTTATTAGCACGATCTAATTTAGCCTGCAATATAACTACTTCATTTTGGTTATCCAAGCAACTTGTTAACGCTAGTATTATTATTAAGTATTTCATTTTATTGTATAATTAAATTTAACCTCCACGCTTAATTTGTCGGCATATTTTAACATAGTTTCCAAATCTACTTTCTTTAAACTTTCAAAAGCTATGATTTTACGCCTATCAATTTCTAACCAATCGGCTAAAAACTGTTGAGTTATGTTAGCAGAGTTTCTAACTTTAATTAGTTCGTTAACTATTTCCTTGTACACTTTTTTAAATTCCTGTACATTATTATGTACTTCTTCATTCATAACTTATTGATTTTTAATATTAATCGCTTAGCGAGTAGTTAGCGGTCAGGCGTTCTGACCACATAATCTACTGTTTTAATGTCACCGTTAAAGTTTTCTTTTAAAAAATAAACTTCATCCGTAGTATCATTCTGAATAATTAATGGTGGTGTAATTTTAAGAA